>Ga0256837_1000206_pt1 | contig 54225 bp, 84 predicted proteins | sample 4562384metaG_FD_185976 | JGI IMG/M metagenome (GOLD analysis project Ga0256837, IMG submission 185976) | Hydrothermal vent microbial communities from Guaymas Basin, Mexico - 4561-384 | ecosystem: Environmental > Aquatic > Marine > Hydrothermal vents | place: Mexico: Guaymas Basin | collected... | reverse complement strand
ATTCAGATAATATAAAAACGAATAGTGATGATATTAAAACTAATAGTGATGATATTAAAACTAATAGTGATGATATTAAAACTAATAGTGATGATATTAAAACTAATAGTGATGATATTAAAACTAATTCAGATAATATTAAAACTAATTCAGATAATATTAAAACGAATAGTGATGATATAAAAACTTTAAAAGAAGATGTCTCAACTAATAGTGATGATATAAAAACTTTAAAAGAAGATGTCTCAACTAATAGTGATGATATTAAAACTTTAAAAGAAGATGTCTCAACTAATAGTGATAATATAGATATAAATAATACTGAAATATCAAAAAGACTTTATTTTAAAGATAGAAAAATTTTCACTATTGTTGATGATGTAGAAACTCGACAACTTATTGGAACTTTCTTTAAAAAATGGCTTGATGAAGATGCTGTGGTTGAAAGCTATGATTATATTTTAGCTGATGTTAGTTCTTCAGCATTAACAATTACTCTGCCTGAAAGTCCGAGTGATTTTGATGAGATAAAAGTTTTCGATGCTGAAGGGAATTCAGATCTTATGAATATTACAATTGATGGTAATGGTAATACCATAGATGGGGATGATAGTGATACGATAGATGAAAAAAAGGCTCTTGCTACATTTATTTTTTATCAAGGTGATTGGAAAAGAGGATAAATTGTGTTTATAAATAAAGGTAGATAAGCCTTTATTTTTAAAGTCTTTTATTAAATAATAAAAAGAATAAGGAATTATAATGAATATAAGTGAAAGAGTACAACCTACTCAAGAAAAAGAAATTACACTTAATCAAAATATGTCTTTCGATGAAACTTTTGAAAGTGACACTATGAAAGGTGTGGTTACATTAGTAGGAAGAGGTTTTGATGAAAATGGAAAATATTTAGATGGAGTTGTTTTACATAAAAATAACTTAATCTTAAATGGTGCTAGAGAAATTATGAGAAATGTAATGGTTGGAGAACCAGGAATTTATAAAGTAGTTTTTGGAGATCTGGGAAAAGATGAAAACTCAACAACTTCAGAACTTATTAATGTTTCTGCTCCTTCAGAGTCAGATACTGCATTAACAAGAAAGGTTGGTGAAAAGATTATTACAACTGATAATATTACTAAAATTGGTATTGGTACAGATATTAATCCTGATGGTAGACCTGGAATTAGATATGAAATTGTTTTAGAAAAATCAGAACTTGTTCCTGAGGATGCAGATCAACAATTTATTCTTGAAATGGGTTTAGCTACAGAGGGTGAAAAACTTTTTAGTAGAATTACACATCCTGTAATTATTAAGACTAGAAGTTTACAAATAACATTAATTTGGGAAATCTTATTTTAATAAAATAAGAACCCTAAATAATGAATATAAGGAAATAAAATGGCAATACAATTTACTGCAAATTTTGGTGATAATCCTCCACTAGAAACACAAGAGGGTGAAAATACTGCATTTTCAGATTGGTGGTATTATGAGGGAATTGAAAATCCTGATGCTGATACTCCTCTTAATGGTTACTACCTAAATAGAGGTCCAAAATTAGTAATGGCTTCATTGAAGACTTTCGCACAAGGTGTTGAAGAGTTCTTAAATCAACCATTCCAAACTGAACAAATTGCAGATAAAGCAATCACATATGAAAAACTTGATGATAATGTAAAATCTTTACTTGGTGGTGGTTCTTCTACTTCTAGTTCAAGTGACATTTCAATCATTGAAGATAATATAAGAGTTGAGTCTTCTTCTATTAGACTAACTGATTTATAAAATAAAAAGGAAAATAAATGGCTACAACTATTGATACAAATATTGTACAAAAATATATAACAAATGTAAAAGTTGCATCTGATGTTCTTTCTGGAATTTCTTATGATAAAGAAATGGATGCTGAGATATTAGCTGAACTTGAGAATAGTGACTTAACTGTAGAAGAGTTAATTGAACAAAGATTAACTGCAATTAAAAATGGAGCATCTTCATTTATAGAAAATGTTGAAACACCAGATTTAAGTAAATACTCTGGTCTTGCAGAATATACAAAACTTCCAAAAATAATGAGTTTTGGTTCAGTTGAAAATAATAGATTTATTGAATTAGAAACTGGTGAAAATATCTTGGTTACAATACCTGATGGAAATAATAAAGGTTTATTTGCTTATAAGCTTGATGAAACTGCTGGAAAATTTCTAAAAATATTAGAAATTCCTGTAATTACTGAAGAAGAAGATGTTAGAAAATTTGAAAATTTCGATTTATTTGATATAATCTGGAATACAAGAGAAAAAGCTTATCAAATTTTTTGGGTTTCAAATGGTGATAAAAAAATCAGATCTGCATATATTGATACAGAAACAAAAGCTATGAGAGACATAGAAATTATTACAAATAATACTTCAGATAAAAATGGTAGACTTAGAGCAAATATGAATGGTGAAGGAGATATCGTTGTATTTACATCAAGTAAAGCTTCTGATGGATATTACTATGGAATTGTTGTAAGTAAAGAAAGAAGTCTTAATTCTTGGCAAACAACTGATTTACTTTCTCATAAATCTAAAAAACACGATTATGGTTCTTTTGGTAAAGTTCAAATTGTTGGTGCTGATTTTTTCTATGTTTATAGTGATAATGACACAAGATTATATTTTGTAAGAATTACAAATTCTGATAATCAGTTAATTACATCAACTGTAAGTGAAGATGTTAATTTAGATAATCCAACTTGTCAAAAATATAGTCAATATGATAGTGCATCAGATACAACTGATCATTATATTGTTATAACTGGTCAAAATCAAGTTCCAAGAATTATAAAAGTTCAAAATGATTTATCTATAAATACTCTTGATAAAATGCCTGCTTGTGGTTCTTATAGAGCACCATATGTATTTACAAAAGAGGGTATTACTCAATTAACAAATAGATTTACTAGAAACTTTGGTGAACAATGGACAGAAAATCAATTAGGTTCTAATATTGGTGTTCATAACATTGAATCTCAAAAATATATTATTATACAAAAGGAAAATAGAGCATTTTTCTTAGTTAATATTGAAGAAATCGTAAAATTCAATAAAGAATTGAGAGTTAAATAGGTATATAAACCTATTTAGCTAAATATTAAAAATAAAAAAGGAAAGTGAATGAATGCTGTAAAACTTTTAAAAGTTATAAATGACCAATATCAAGAGTCATTAAGTGGATCTCTATTTGATGCTGAAGATAATATGAAATTTTCTGCTTCAATACCATTAGTTGATAAAATTGCATATGCTGATGCAATGGAATATGCTGTTGAGGGAGAAACTGTAGATTTAATTGAAAAAGAGGTTGAAGACCTTAAAGAAAGTGTAAGTAAAAGAATTGAAGTTCTTGGAACTGCACCAAAAAATCTTCCACAATTTGTTAAAGATTATGACCAACAAAGAATGAAAGAAATAAGTGAAAATGACTTTTTCTTTGTAACTTCTGAGTCAGCTGGTTCAATGGCAATTTATCAATCAACAAACAGATGTGAGACTTGGAGAAGAGTAGGTGGTTTTTATGGACTTCCTTCAACTGACTCAAAATATTCTAAGAATGGTATAAGTTCTATGGATTTTACAACTGATATAGTTGAACTTGAAGATGGTACAAAAATTCCAGCTGCAAGAGTATATTGGATTGATAATAATTATAGAGTTAAAACTTCAGTTGTAAACCCTTTAAATGGTATTTACTTAGATGAAGAAATAGTTGTTGACACAACTACATCAAAATTAACAAATATCGGCGATTTAACTGCAGTTCAAAATAGTAAAAAAGATAAATTAGTTATTTATTCTGAAACTGATGGAAATCATTATAATGTTTTTGCTATGGTTAAAGGTGGGGATAAATCAATTTGGATTGGAGTTCCATTTTTGTCAAATACTGGTTATGATGAGAGAGTATCAGATGTAATTATAATTGATGATATATTCTATGTTACAGTAACTAATAATACAAATAGAATTTATGTTGTTAAAATCTGGCAAAATGAACAAGGTGACTTTGAAAAAGAAATTATTATAAGAGATGATGTAAAATTTACTTATATAAAAACTTATGAAGTTGAAGGAAAAATTTGGGTAGTTTCAAATGAGCAAAAAGTTCTTATGATTGATCCAGAAAGCGATTTTATCTTTAAAGAAACTGAAATTGCAGTTTATACTGGTGGAATAAATAAGTATTTTACAGTTCTATCTGATGGTAGATATTTAAAAACTGGTACAAGAGAAATTTGGAAAGGTACAGAATACTTATATAGAATTCCTGAATTTCAAGATGAAGCAACTTATCCTGCATTAAAAAATGAGATTAAGACTTTAATGCCAATAAGAAAAGAAGGAAATTCTGATTATACTGAAGTTGGTTTAATAGACTTTAACCTTATTTCTGAAACACCAGTAACAAAAGGATTATAAAAATGAGTACAGTTGAAATTAAAAAAAGCTTAATTGCAAAAACAATTACAAATCTTGAAGCAGACATTACTAGAAAGGGAACTTGGGCATATCAAAATGCTCTTGCTCTTGAGTCTATTTTAAGTTCTGATAAATTCGTAAATGATAAAGTTGTTGCTGCAAAAGAAGCAGTGACAATAGGAACTGAAGCTAAAGAAGTTATTAGAAAAGATACAAAAATTGTTAAATTTGAAAAAGAGTTCCCAAATAGAAGTTCAGAAAATCAATATTTCAAAGAACTTTCAAATGGTGAATTAATTTTCTTCAATAGAGGATCTGAAAAATATGTTTTCATTTCTAAAGATGAGGGAACAACTTGGGAAGTATTATTTGATAAAGATTATTTATCTCAAAATAATAGAACTCTAGGACTAGAAACATCATATTTTGATATTGAATATGTTAATGGTCATTACACTATTGCTTGGACTGGAACTTCTGATAATTCAGAAAAAATTAATGTTGGTAAAATTATTAACAATAGAATTGTAAATATTGAAGAAATTTCTGGTTCAGCTTCAAATATTACTGATATTTCAGTTACATTTGATTCTTTTAACAGAGTAGTTGTTATATATAAAGCAAATAAAGTTTTAACATTAAGTGTAAAACAAAATGATGGTAGTTTTGCAAATGTAAATATTAATAATTCTACAGCAGACACAACTTGGTATTCAAGACAATTTAAACTTGATGACGATGGACATCTATGGCTTATACAAGCTACAGATTCAATTTTTGCTGTTACTAAAGTTGATTTAACAAGTCAATCAGAAACTCCTACAGTTACATTCTATAGAGAAGCAACTGGTGAAGCAATGTCAAATGAGTCATATTTTATGACAGTTTGGAAAGGTAATACTGTTCTTATTGTTAGATATGGAAGAAATGCTCTTTTATTCAATACTGAAGTAAAAGAATTTGTTGATACAAATATTAATATAAGTTCTGTAAATGAATGTATTGTAGTAGATAAAGATTTTAACCTAATCTATGGTAGAAAATATACAACAGATTTAGGTAAAACTTGGAAAGTGCTTCCTATCCAACATACATATTTACAAACTTCAATGAGTAATATGTATCCAAATGCTTCAACATATAAAAATTATGTTGTTTTTGGAATTAGTGATAGTTCTTCAACACTAAATGTTCAACATAAATTGGTAAAAATTGAAGATTTACTAAGCAACGATGAGATTATTCTTTAATCTCATCCAAATTATAAAGGATAAATATGTGGTGGAGATATAGAAGATATCGAAATAGATATAGAAGTTATAAAACTGGTTTAGTAAATTTTAAAACCGTATCAACTGCAGTGGATACAGCAAGAGTTCAACTCTCAAATTATAGTTCATATGCACCAGAAGACTCTCAAATTATGAAAATACAAAGAGGGAAAGTTTCAGGTTCTGCAACTATAAAAATAAAAGAAGTAAATATTGCAAAGACTATGATTTTTTCATCTTTTATATCAAAAGCAAGCTCGAGTTCAAGTGCATCAAAAGAAGCTTACAATGATCATTTTGGGGGATGGACATCTTGGATGTGGTCAAGAGCTGGTTATGGTTATGGTTATGGTTATGGGTATGGAAAAATTGGTTCAACAGTAACTTTAATTTCTCCAACTCAAATTCAAATTGATGCAACTGATGGAAATACTACAACTTATTATGAAATTGTTGAATTTAAAGGAGATGTAAATGACACTAAAGAGACTTAGAAGTATGTTAGATACAAGAAGCAGACAAGGTTTAATGACTGCTTCTTCTGTAGTAACTACAGGATCAAATGTCGGAAATGCTATGCAAATGACATCTCAAAAATATATTAAATCAACTCAGAGAGGAGTTGTAAAAGGTTCAGCAACTATTAATATTAAGAAAATTGATATGGGAAAAACATTTATCAATTCGAATTTTAAAACAGTTGGAAGAACTACTTCAAATAAAACTGATTCTTGGGAAAATAAAGTTCACCAACATTGGTCTTGGAATAATTATGCTTCAAGAGGTTATGGATATGGTTATGGATATGGTTTTGGTAGAGCTGGATCGATGGTTGAGTTAGTTTCTCCAACTCAAATAAAAATTACTGCTAATGACAGTGATACAAAAACTTATTACGAGGTTATAGAGTATGAATAAATATATAATTATTGATGAAAATAAAAATATCATCTCAGCATTTGAATCGGATATTGAACAAGAAAATGCAATTCAAGTTAATACTGATAAAGAAATAGATGAATTAGTTGGATCTTTTTATAAAGAAGATGATGGTTCAATTCTTGATGAACCTCCAGTAGATACACTTGATATTGCTAAGTATAAAAAAATATTTGAATTGCACGAATATTTTCAAAATGCTGCAGATGAAGCTATGGCGAATTTTACAGAAGTTGAAAAAGGTACTTTTTCTGATCAAAGAAGAGAATATAGAGCTTATCAAATTAATGATGAAGCAAAAACTCCAGTAATAGACGAACTTGCAGCAGCAAGAGGAGTTGATAGAATTGTTCTTTTATCAAAAATAGGTAAAAAAGTTAAAGCAGAAACTGCTTTAGTTGGAACTCAACAAAAGTTTGAAGATGCTATTAATGCTTGTGAAAAAATTGAAGATGTTGAAGCTATAAATTTTAAAGTTTTAGGATAGGAAAAATAAATGATTTATGTATCTAAAGATTTAAAAGAAATTTCATCAACTCCAGTTGATGGATATTTTGAAGTGGATGCTGACATTTATTCTTTTTCCATTTATGACTATAAAGTTGTAAATGATACTTTAGTTATAAAATCTGATGAAGAATTAGATGAAGATGAAGAATTTGGAATTAATTCTTCTCTTTATGGTGAAATTCAATCATTAATTTCTGAAAAAATGGAACAAGCTAAGAATTCATTAGCAGAAAAATATGATGTTCCATCAGATCAAATTTCTAGATATGAAGCTAAATATAAATTAGCAAAAGAATGTGTTCTCATAGATGATTATACCCCATTTAATTTTGAAGCCAAAATACAAGGAACTTCTTCAGAAGATTTAGCAAGAGCTATTATTTCTATGGGTGATACTTGGTATAAAACAATTAATATAATTTACACAAAACTTGATGGATTAAGAGTTAAATTAGAGGGATATATGCATATTAAAACAAATGAAGAATTTAATGAAATATTCAATTCTGTAAAAAATTTAAATCCTCTAACTATGACTGATGAAGACCTTGAGAATATTTAAAATAGAGGAAAGGTAATGATAAATGTTTATAATTTAGGGCTTGCAGGTTTTGTTGCTCTAAAAGGAAATACACCAGTTTCAGTTGAAAAAGAAACTGGTGTATGTTTTGAACTTGAGAAAGATGAATATGAAAAATTAAAAGAAGAATATTTTAATTCGGAATTTAAAGATTATAATAAAATTATTAGAGAATATGCCTCTAAGTTCAAAGCACGATAAAATTCTTTTTATAAATACTATAAAAGAAGTTTTCAAAAGTTAAAACTAAAAACAAAGGACAAAATATGGCAGTAACATATCCAGTAGACTTTTCTGGTGAGAAAAGAACATTCACAACTCCTGATTATTCAAAAGGTGTATTATCATCTTTACAAGATGTATTTAGTGATTTACAATCACTAACAGGAGCACACAACTCTCTTGATGAAAAAACTCAAGAGGCAATTAATGACTTAAAAAGTAAATTAGATGCACTAGCTTCTTTAGAGAAATTAGATGTTGATACTTTAACAAGTTATATTGAAAAATTAAGAAATATTATAGATGCCGTTGACTCTGCACTTGATATTATGGGTACATTAGATGTATTAGCAGATGAAATAAATGCAAGAGAATCAATAATTAGAAAAGAAGTACAATTTACTTCAAGTTCTGGTGTAGTTGAAGTTGATATAAGTGATTTAAACTTAGAGTCAAAAGATGATTATACAGTTCTTGTTTCTATGGATGGTTTTTTAGCAAATGGAGATTTAAATCCTGCAGTCTTAAGAACAAGTAAAATAGATGAAAAATCTTTTAAAATTGTTGCTCAAGATAGTAGACAATTCTTTGAAGTTAATCCAAAATATACTGATGGTGGAACACAAGATGATGATGGGAATTATCCAAAATCATTTACTTTTAGTTTAGGTGTTATATATAACAGACTAGTAATTTCAAGAGTTATTACTTCTGTAAATGGACAAACAACAACTATTGGTGACTAATTTTTGAGAAGGGAAATTCCCTTCTCAATGATGAAAAAGCATGATTTTTAAGGTAATAGATATTTAAAATTATCTTAAATACATTCTGTTTCTAAAAAATCGCTTTTATCTTATTATTAAATAGTTTAAAAGTTAATGATATTTAAAAAGGAATAATAGAATGTATGAAACAAAACTAATAGTCACTCTAGAAGAAAATGAGACAATTAATGATGCTCTTGATTTAGCTAAAGAGAAGACTGATAATGAAACAATGGTTAATCTAATCATTACAGATCAAAATATGTTCTTTCAAGTTTATAGTGACGATACAGATGTAGGAGAGGATTTTAAGACTCCTACAAAAATATATTCAAATACTATTGAACTTAATAAAGAAGAAATGTTAAACTTGAAAGGTTTTTCAGACACAATTACTATTGACTCTGAAGATGGAACTGGTGAAGTTGTTTATCCATTTACGGAGACACATCCAGATTATGAAGTTTTAACAACTGTTGAAGACTCACTTAGAGCAGAAGTTAGAGTTGATAAAAAAGATGATAAATTTATTATAAGACTATTTGATAGTGAGGGATTTGTTGAATACGATCAAGTTTTAAATTGTTCAGAAACTCCTGTTGATGTACACTATGTTGTAGTGCTTAAAAAGGATAATTAATGGCTGAATTTACACCAATTACAAGTTCGATATCAAATATTACTCAAGCATTTGACTCACTTGATTACAAAGTTTTTGTTATTGATACTAAACTTGATGATATTATAGATGATATACAAGAAACTGCAGATTTAGCAGTAGAAACAATAAATTCTGAAGTTCAAGAACTTGAAGAAAAAATAACACAATATGATGCAGATGTAACTACAAAAGCAAAAGAAGCAATAGATGTTCTTGATAATAGAATTGATGAATTAAAACAAACTACTGCTAATGGAATTAAAGACTTAAAAACGGAAACTGATGAACTTTTAATAAGCTTAAAAGAGTCTTATGATGCACACGAAATAAGCCTTGAAGAAGTACAAACAAGAATAGCTGAAGAATTACAAGCAAAAACAGATGGATTAAAAAATCAAATTCAAGAAAAATTTGATAGTCTTGATGGTTTACTTGAAGAGACAAGAGATGAAGCTGTAGATTATATTCAAGAAAGAAAAAATGAAGTTGATAATTATTTCAATGAATTATCAAAATCTGTAGCCACATATTCAGGACAAGTTGAAGATGCTGTAAATACAATTACAACTCTTAAAGAAGATACTGAAACTCTTATTACAGATAGGAGAAAATCAGCTTTAGATGATATTCAAAATATTGGGGATGATACAAAAACTTCTGTAAAAGAATTTGCAGATCTTACATACGATACTTTTTTAACTAATGTTAGAAATGTAAATTTAGATCTGACAGACTTTAAAAATAATTCTCTTGAGGAAATTAGTAACCTTACAACAGAGGGTTTAAGAGATATTACTGGTACTTATTTAGAAAAGAAAGATGAATTTTTAGGGTTATATTCTGAAAACTTAGAAGCATATAAAATATTATTTACAACAGATATGAAAACTCTTGAAGATATGTTTAGTGCTTCAAAACAAGATTTTTTAGACACTGCTTTAATTAAAACTCAAGATTTTTTAGATACTTATAATACAAGTAAACAAGATTTTTTAGATACTTATAATACAAGTAAACAAGATTTTTTAACAACAAATCAAAGTATTGTAGATGCATTTAATGAATTAAATCAAAAAAGAGTAGATGAAATAAATGCCCTTTCTAATGCATTAACAATAGATTTTAAAAATCTATCAGATTTAAAATTACAAGAACTTAAAGATCTTGCAGATAAAAGAACTGAAGAATTTGAAAAATTATATGCTGAAGACAAAGCAGAATATTTAGCTTTAATTGATAATTCAACTAGAACATTTGTAGAAATGTTCGATAAAGATATTAGAACTCTTAATGATTTATTTATTTCAAAAGTTGAAGAATATAATACATTAGCAGATGAAAAAGAAGCATCAATTTCTGAGTTATCTGAACTTTATATTAAAAGTATTAATGATTTAGATAAATTAAAGACAGAAGCTTATATAAAATTAAGTGAAGAAAAAGAGTCAAATCTTAAAGCTAACTTTGATAAATATACAAAAGATTTAACAGATTTAAGTGATGAAAAAACAAGAGATTTTACAACTTTAACGATTGATAAAGCTGAAGAATTTGAGGGTGTAGTTGCTGAAAAGACTAAAAATTTAATTGACCTTGCAACAAGCGAGATCTCAAAGATAAGCACTATTGCGACTGACTCAACAAAATATATTACAGATACAAGAGACGAAGCAGTAACCACTATAACGACTCTTAAAACGGATGCTGAAAATTATTTTAAAACTGAGACAGATAAAATATTAGCTGATATTACAAAACAAATCGCAGATATAACTGATGAGGTTATGACTGCAAGAGATGAAGTAATTGCGGCAAAATTATATGTAGCTGAAATTTTTGACTCATTAAAAATAAGTGTTGATAATGCAAGTAACTTTGGTATTTATAGAATTTTACCAAATACAATGCACTATATGACTGTAAATATGGCTGGTGAGAGATTAAGTTCTTTTGTTATACCTTATTTTGAAATTATAACTGGTAAAAAGTTTGAAGATGTAGTTGAATATTGTTGGCAATTTAATAAATATACAAATCAATATATAAATTTTGTTCCTGGATTATCAAAAGTCGGTTCAACTGATGACTTCTTCTTTAATGTGGAAGACCCAGAAACTGGAAATATGGAAGCAGTACCATTTGCAATTCAAACAAAACCTGGATTTGAAGCATTTATGTTTAAATGGAATGCCCTGAATGTTCAAGGTTCTATCCCTGAAAATCCTTATGAGGAGCAATAGATGGTAAAAATTATAACTGGTACAGTTAAAGATTATGGAAGTTTAGCAGATACTTACTTCCAAATCTTTTATACTAAACAAAAATATTTAACAGAACCTAAACACTTAAATATGTTAGGAGAAGATGAATATGATAATACCTTTACAATTTCAGCTCAATATCCTGAAACTGAAATTTGTAAGGGAGACTCTGTAGTATTCTTCTTTTGGGAAGGAGCTGAAGATAAAAGTTTAATTACTAAACTAACTTGTATGGAATATGATGTTGGAATGGAAACTGTGATTAATCAAGACATTTATATGCTTGATTTTTCAAAAGCATTTACTATGAAACTTTCTATTGCTCCTGGAGATACTATTGAAACAGAAGTTGGAACTCCTTTTGATTTTGCTCCAGTAATAGATATTGAAGAGCATTATAATTATCTTTATAAAGATGGTTCTGTTTATTTTCAAGATACGAGTAGATATGAATTTTTCAATGTTGGAGATTGGATTGAAAATATTCTTTATTTAGATGGTGAAGAAGTTGAAGAAAGTGAAATTGTTGGGAAAATAGGGGTTTATAATTTAACTGGTTTAATTAAGGTGTTTCAATTTGAATTCACTATTGATTTTATATATGAAGTTGTTGAAAAGATGCCGGAATATTTAGTTGCATATGAACCGATTGCTCCTGCAATCGAAACTCCTGTAACTTTTGATATTAAGACATTGTATAAACCTGAACAAGTTAAAGAAATAAATTTTTATTATGATGATACGAGATTAATTACATATCCGAATGCAGTTACAACTGAAATTCCTCAAGATTTTAGTATTCCAAATTTAACTCCTCCAGCGAGACCTTTTGGAACACTTAAAATTGAAACAATTTATTTTAATGGGGTTAAAGATACAACTATTGAAAATGAATATCAAGTTTTTTATGTAAATAAAGCTCCAGTAACTAAAATTGCAAATAAAGACGAAATTGCAAATAGTAACTTCTCAACAAGAAACTTTAATGTTTTCTTAGATTCAAGAAGTGCAAAGACTATGTATGTAAAATGGTCTCTTAAAATTGACCAAAATCCTGATTGGATTTATTTGTTTATGAAGGAAGTTTTTAGCTTTGATGATTATACTGCATTCTCAGATTTAAAGGTTTTACCAATAGAAATCTTAGAAGTTACTGGAAGACTTAGAGCAGAAATTGTGGTGGAAGATAGTTTTGGTGATGTTGGAAGCGATTATGTTGAATTTGATAATTGTTGTTCAAAATATGAAGCAAGTAATGTGAGTTTATTACACTCAACTGCATTTTAATATAAAGGAAAGAAATGAAAGATTTTGCACTTAAATTGGGTGAAAGTTCTGAATTTCTTACTGTTACAGACGACTACAATAAACCATTAAGACCTGATATTGATGGTTATTGTAGTATCGGAGATAAAAGTGGGAATGAAGTTAAGAGAATACAACTTGAAAGAATACCAAAAATAAATCCTGAAACAAACCAAATAGATGGATATTATTTAATTTTTCAAGTAACACCTAAACTTAGTATAGAACTTGGAGTCGGAAAATATAAATATGGAATTTATATTTTTACTAAGAATAAAAATGATGAAATAAGTTTTTTTAAAGAATTTGAAACAGGTTCTATTACAATAAAAGATACTTTTGTACATCAAAATAAAGATAATTTTTTATAAGGAAAAATAATGGATAGTAAAAAAGTTGTTGAGTTAGCTGAAAAAATTGAGAATTATGAAGCAAATGATTGGTGGGCTCAACATAATATGACATCTAGAATAATTTCTCTTTCTAGTGTTTTAATGTTAGTTATAGTTGTAATTTATGGTTTAATTGGTAACGAAAATCCAAACTATGAATTAATTTTGGTTACACTATCAGATGTAACTTTATATATTACTCTTGCAATAGTTCTTGGAGTAAATGGTTTAAGTAAAGTATTTGATGCTTTAGGTAAACTTAAAAAAGGGAAATAAGGATAAATATGTTTTCACAATTTAAAATTTATATTGCTGGTGCGATAGCTGGTCTTTTAGCAATCTTTGGTGTAATTTTCTATAAAAGAGGTAGAGATATTGAAACTTTAGAAAAAGATGTTGAACTTGAAAAAGTTAAAACAAAAATAGCTGAAGAAAATACAAAGGTTGTTGAAAAAGTAGTTGAAGAGAAAGAGAAAGTTGTTCAATATAAAGATGAGGTTCAACAAGTAAATATTGAAGCTGAAAAAGAGGAAGCTCTTAAAAAAGTTAAAATACACGAACAAATACAATCTGAAAAAGTTAAGAATTACAAAACAGAAAAACAAGCACTAGCAAATGATGATTTTGTTAGAATAAATTTATAGGAGTTAGTGATGAGATTTTTATTAACTCTTTTAGTAAGTTTATTTCTTTTTGTAGGTTGTACTACAAAAGAAATTGTTCCAAAGTATGTTTATATAAAACCTGAATATCCAACTCTTTATACATATGATGTTTCATCAACTCTTGAACTTTCTATTAAGCAAGTACAAATTGATGGAGTTGATAAAATTTGTGTTAAAGAATGGGATGGTTGTATTATAAAGTCTGAATTTTTTAAATTGACGGATTATATAAATGATTATAAAACTAATTTAAAAAAGTGTAATAATCAGGCAATTATTTTTAATAAGAAATTCGCCAATTCTAATGATATAAATAATAGTAACTAAAACAAAAAGGAAAAATGTATGAATGATAAATTGTTTAGCTTACCAATAAATCCTACACTTAGTGAAGAGGACTTTAATGAAATTATAAAACCCTTTATTGAAGATAATAAAGATTTTATTTATGATTTTTATGCTACTATAAGAATACCTCCATTTGATGGCGATGCAATGTTTGGAAGTGAAAAATCACTTTCAAACGAAGAATTAATTGAACAAGCTTTAATGTATCAAAATTTATTTGATATTCCAGTTACTGCAACTTTTAATAATAGATTTATAAGTCCATCATTAGTAAATAGGGAATTGTGGATTGAGAACTTTAAACCATTATATGAAAAAGGAATTAAAAGAGTTATTCTTCCTTTTCAACACTGGTTATTAGATGGAAAAATAAGAAGAGAGTTCCCTGAAATCTTTATAAAAAATACTATTTTAAATATGGTTAAAGATCCTCAAGATGTTTATTCATCTGCTCAATTTTTTGATTTCATTTATATTGATAGGAATATTATGAGAGATTTAGATGGTCTTGAGATGCTTCTAAAGGTTAAGAAAAAAGTTAAAAAAGATTTTGGAAAAGATATTATTTTAAGTTTACTTTTAAATGAGGGGTGTAAGGGTAAATGTCCTGTTCAACAAGAACATTATGCTTTTAATGCTCAAAGAGGTGATGAAGAGGGTGCATATTTTTCAAACCCAATTTCTCAATATACCTGTCCAATGTGGCAAGCACAAGATCCAGCATATTTATTAAAAGTTTCAGATTTAATACCTTTAAAGAGCGAATTCGATAGAATGCGAAAATATTTTGATGTGTTTAAATTACACGGAAGAAGTTCACCAGAATTACTTGAAGACTCTTTAATTATGATAGATAATTATAGGAATGGTAGAGATCCAGACCCTGAAAAAGTTGAATATTTTAAAGAGAATATAAAAGATTTTGACAAATACCTTAAAGATATACAAAATTGTAAATTTCAATGTTGGAATTGTTCAAAATGTGACCATAATTTAAAACCAATGAATATGGGATTTGACCCATTAGGAGAAATGTATGCTAATTAAAGATACAAAATTTCTATTTGCTCTTAATGAAGCTTTAGGAATAGAGGGTGGTTATTCAAATAATGAAGACGACCCTGGAAAAGCAACAAATTGGGGAATTACAGAAGCAACTGCAAGAAGAAATGGGTTTAAAGGTGATATGAAAGATTTATCTAAAGATGAAGCTATTGAAATTTATTATAGTGAATATTGGATTAAACCAAGATTTAACCTTATAAAAAATGGTAAAATTTCAGCTGAGTTATTTGAATTTGGTATTAATGCTGGACTCCATTTAGCAGTAAAGGTTCTACAAAGATCTTATAATATATTAAATAAAAATGATATAATTTCTGAAGATGGAGTTCTTGGACCAATAACTGCTGGTAAAGTTAATAATTATAAATTTTATAAATCACTTTATAAGATGATGAATATTTATCAAGGGATGTATTATATTGCTCTTGCAGAGGGTGATGAGTTCTTAATTGATAATATTAAACACCATTCAAAAACTGGTGGTACAAAATTCAAAACATTCATAAGAGGATGGGTTGATAAAAGAGTTAATGTTTAATTAACTCTTAATTAAAACTTAAAGGAAATAAAATGTTCGGTGCAAAATTAGACCAAAATGGTTTTGGGTTTGACCACAGACCTCAAAGAGTATTTGAAGAAAAAGTTAGAACAAAGGAAGTAAAAATGTCAGGAAATGTACAATCAACTTTAGAAAAAATTAAGATGCTTGAGTCAGAAGGAAAATATGAACAAGCAAAACAATTAAGAAAAACAATCCAACAAATAAACGGATAAATTATGCAAAAAGCTAGAAAAAATGTAAAATGGAATAAACTCAATGATAGGGTTTTAAGTAAAGTTTTAGCTGATTGCGGTTTACCAAAAACATCTTACAGAGTTCTAGTTTGGGATTTAAATGATGATATAATTGGTGCAGTTAGAAGAAATGGAAAGCTTCAGTTCATTAATGGAGAACAAGCTGAAAAAATTATTAAAATGATAAATAGGATGGCTGATGAAAAAGAATTATAATATAAAAGATCTTTCTCAATTAAATTCTTACACTCTTATCGCACACTCTCAAGATACTATGTTTAAAAAAGGAATTAGCGAAAGAGTAAAGATGATTGGTGGATTTTCTTATAAAGGGTTTGAATATGTTTATCATCAGGGAAAGAATGATAAGATTTACTTATTTGTAACTTTATATTTTGAAATTGTTTCTGCTCCTTATAAATTAAAAGGTAAAAAGAAAACTAAGAGAGAAAAATATACATTAGCTGTAAAATTTCCATATATTCAAGGGATGAAGAAACTTGAAAAATTGATGGATGTTCCAGTTGAATTATTTAGCTCAGACCCATCATTCTTATTCTTTTTTGCTTATGCCTTGAATAAGAAAAATGCTGTTATTAAAGACCATCCAAAATATACGGATTGGTTGGGTTCAGCATTAACTAAAAAACCAAATAAAAACAACCCAAATTTAAGAACAGAACTTACAAAACACTTCTATAAAGTTCTTCAATTCTTAAGAACACAATCTCCTTCAAAGTATCTAGACGAAAGATACTTAACTTCTGTAAGTAAAATAACATTCCCAAATAAACAACAAATGAAAAAACTTAAAAAGTAGGAAACTACTTTTAAGTTTAAATGTCTGCAGGACATAAAAAATTTTTATTAATCTAATATATAGTAAAATTAAAAACTAAAAACCCTAAAATAAAACTATAACTAAAAAATAAAATGTCTTGGAGATGTAAAAAAATTTTTATTAATCTAATATATAGTAAAATTAAAAATTAAAAAATAAAATGTCTTGGAGATGTAAAAAAATTTTTATTAATCTAATATATAGTAAAATTAAAAATTAAAAAATAAAATGTCTTGGAGACCCTAAAATAAAACTTTTTTATGTCCTGCAGACCCTAAAAATTTTTAATATTAAATAGTAGTGAAAAGGAATAAAAATGGAAAGAATCAAACTCACACAAAAAGAACTTTCAACTCTAAGAGAACAACGATTTACTGGTACTTGTCCAATTTGTAAGCGAAATACTGAAATAAAAGAAATGTCTTTGGATCATATTCACGGAAGTCATAGATCTATATACCCTGAGACAAATAAGCTTTGTAGAGATTTAATTTGTAGAGACTGTAATGTCTTAGTTGGAAAAATTGAAAATCAATACCTTAGATCTTCAAAAAATATTAAAGAAGTTACATTCTTACCAGATCTTTTAAGAGATATTGCAAGCTATATTGAAAAATATAGTTTTTTGTCAGGATTTACTGAAGAATTAATTCACCCTACAGAATGGAAACCTGAGAAAGTTAAAAAGAGTTGGTTTAATAAGCTTAATAAACTTTATAAACAACGGAAAGGTAAGGATTTAAAATATCCATCTTCAGGTAAACTTACTAAAGACTTAGAAAAATGGTCGAAAGAATTTGGACTTACTCCTGAATATTATTAACAACATATTATACTATAAAAATACTTAAAGATAATTTAATTATTAAAATTAATTAAAAACTTTAAGAATAAACTATAATGAATTAAGCTTAATTTAAGCAAAAATATAGTATAATAAAACAAAAATTAAAGGTAAAGTATGTTAGAAAAAGAAAAAGTTGACTATATGGATGATTATGTCCTTACCAAACAGTTAATTAAAGAAGCAGAAGAGTTTAAAAATGGTGAAAGAACTCGACCGAGTGAAGATCTTGCTGCATCCTTTTTAACTGTTTTTGAACATTTTATTTCAAGTTGGAAATATTATAGATATACTGATGATAGAAAACAAGATTATAGATCTCAGTCAAGTTATCTTTTTATAAAAAATTGGTATAAATTTGATCCAACTAAAGTTCAAAAGAATTGGAAACAAAAAGATAAACAAAAATATTTAGTTGAAGAAAGTGAATATAGAGGTGCTTTTAGCTTTTTTACTATGATATGTGCGAATGGTACTCATTCAATAATTGATAAACATAAAAAAGAAAAAGCAAAGAGAGATAAATTAATCCAGGATGAAAATGAAAAATCAAGAGATGCTCACCATCAAATGATACATAATGAATGGATGCTTTAAGGAGATAAAAATGGCAGAATTTCTTTCACAGGATGAAATTAATGCTCTATTAGATATTGTCGAGGAAGAAGAATATTGTCCAAATTGGTATAATGAGACTTTGGTAAATATTATAAAAAATGCTAAAATTAGTGATAATATAATTGATGGATTAAAATTTGTTCTAGAAGAAGATGACTTTAGAACCTTAACAAAATATATTTTAGATAAAGAATTTGAAAATAAATCAACACATTTTACAACACGACAAACTCATAGTAAAATTATGGAATTATTTCAAAAAGATTTTAAGTGTATTTCTATTGGAAGATCTTGTGATGTACAAGAAATAGAACATCTTGTAATAATAACTTATAGAGATAGTTTTGCAATTTATTCAATTAGTTTTAGTAAAGAAATAGAAGATTTTGAAACAATAAGTGAAATGGATACTTCTAAGTTAGCTTCAAATATTTTCGATTGTTATATGTCAGGGATAATTATACTTAATAAAGATATAAATAGTTTTAAATATGAACAAACCTTGACATCTGGAATTTTTACTTATAAATTTGGTGATAAAAAGAAAGAATTAAAGTTTTGTGTAAAACTATTAAATAAAGGAAATTAAATGTATATTACAGAGGGTGGAAATGTATCGGTAACTGGTACAGATGGAGAAGTATATTCAGCTCAAAAAATACCTATTAAAGATATTGGAAGAGATAAATTTATAAATGATTTTTCTAAAGGTATGAGAAAGCTTAATAGACTTTTTTATAAGAAAACAAAAAAGTGGATTTGGGATGAGGAAACATTCTTTAAGGGTGGAGTTCTTGATGCTCAATTATTCAATGGTTCTACATCTTATATGATGGATCAAAGTGTTCCTGATGAAGCAGTTCTTGAATTGAAACCATCTATGGGTGATATTGATTTAATCGTACCTGAAGAATTAAAAGAAGATTTATGGCAGTTTTTAAAAGATCTTAAAGGTTCTACAGAAGCTAAAATTTCTGATGAATTAGTTTTTATTGGTGATAATAAAAACACATTAAAGATGGTTAATGACCAAATAAATGCTGTTTTTGAATATACTCCTGATGACTTAAAAGATGATAGATATTTTGTACAAGTAGATTTTGAATTGCTTCCTTTTGAAGGAGAAGAGACTTTTAATCCTACTGAATTTTCTAAATTTGGACATTCTTCAACTTTGAAAGATTTACAAGCTGGAGTAAAAGCAGTATTTCATAAATATCTTTTAAGATCAATTTCTTATGGGGTGTCTTTAAAATCTGATATTATTCAAGTTACTTCAAAAGCAACAACAGATAATTGGCAAAAGAAAATCAAGAAAAAACAAGGTGATACTCTAGTAAAATTTTCAGTATCTAAAGGTGTAAGGCTTGCATATGAACCTTTATTAGCATTTGATGGATCTCCTATTACTGATGAACAAGGAAATCTTGTTTTTAGAGAAATACCAACTGCTAATAGTACATACAAAAAAGAACTTGAGACAATTTTCGAGATGTTTTTTAATAGAAAACCATCAAAAAGCGAATTAAAAGAAATGTGGAGTTTTGTTGGATTAACGGAACTTATGAAGAAATATTTATCGCATCAACAAATAACTATAATTATAGATAGATTTTATCAACTTCTTTGGGAAGTAAATAAAGATGGTGATAAAAATGTAGGGCAAGAATTAGAAAGAGACTCGGCTGAACTTGATTTTGAATTAAAGAATGCTGCTGTTTCATATTTAAAAGATCATTTTCCACAAGATAGTAAAAAAATAGCTAAAGATTGGGAAAAAACTATTGAACAATATTATAAAAATTATGCTAATGGTGAGTCTATGATTGTTCAAGCACTAGCAAAAGCAAGACTTAAAAAGTAGGAGTTAGAATGATATTAGAAGCATATGTAACAAGCCTTGTTAAAAAAGAAGATGAAATTATTGAAAATTTCAGTACTTCTTTAAATGAAGATAAATTAACTAAAGAAGTAACAGATTTTTTAAAAAATAAAGGTCTTGGAGATGATTTAATTCAAAAAGTAATTCAAGCTTTAAAAGGCGATTTAATTGATAAAATTATTAAACAAATAGTTGATAGAGTTAATCCTGGAAATAAAGAGATTGAAGAAGTTATTTTTGCATCTTTACGAAAAAGTGATGCCTCAACTACAAGTAAAGTAAAAGCACTTAGAAAAATGCTAAGAACAAGTTTAATTGATTTTAATAAACTAAAATCTGTTAATACAAAAAACTTAGATTTAATGGATCTTTTTTCAGATGAAATAAAAGTTCTTTCTGAAGAAGAACAACAATTGATAACTGATATTGGTTCAAAACTAATTCATAAAAAAGTTTCTAAAGTTGGTGAAGGAAGTACTGGAACTGGAAAGGGTGAAATTTTCTTAGCAGTTTTTGGGAATGGTACTTTAAATTGTAAAGGTGGAGATATTTGTCTTGATGGAAACCCGATAGAAGTTAAAGGTGCTAATGGAAGAATTTCTACTATTGGTGGAAAAAGTCTATTCCAAAATTGGAAAGATACTGATTGGGCTGAAAAGTTTAAAGAACAAGGTCTTAATATTGAAAAAACAAATCAGGGAAATATAACTAAACTTTGGAATAAAAGCATTGGAAATAAAGAAAAAATTTATAAAATTTTAAAAGAATTTTATTTAGATACTTTAATTATAACTCCTATTGCTAAAAAAATTCAAAAATCAAATTCATATCCTAAATTTTTAGAAACTGAAGATTTTGCGAATTTTAAGAAAAGATTAGACTCTTATATTTATCAATTAGGTATATTGATATTTGATTATTATCAACAAAAAGAAGGATTTTGTTGCTTATTATCTATGTATGAAACGAAAAACGGAGCAATAAAAGCAAAAATGTTCCATTCATCAAAAGATTTAGAAGCTAAAAATATAAAAACTATGGGGATTACAACTAATGGAAATAATCCAAATTATATAGTTATAAATGCATAAAAGGAAAAAGAAATGTTAAAAGAAATAGTAGAAGATTTGAAGTTAAATGTTAATGAACATAAAACTGATATAAGAAAAGAAGGAAAGAATGTTTATGTGCATTCTAATTATGCTGGAAGTTATGAACTTGGTTATATTGAATGGGTTTTAAATATTAAAGACGAAGATTTTGATAATAAAAAAACACTCTCACTTAGAACTTCTAGTGATTCTATGTGTTTTATAAAAGAAGGAAAAAATAAATTTAGTCTGAAGCCAGTTCTAGGAAATGGAACAGGAAGTCATAGAATAGTTCATATTGATTTTACAAAAAAATATTTTACCTCTGATGAAATATTCGAATGGGTTCAAATACTTCGAGAAAAAGAAAAAATATCTGTAAGTGATGTTTTTTTAGAAAGATTTCTAGATTTACCTTTAACTACTTCAAATGTAATTCCTGAAAAAGAAATAAAGGATGCTAAATGGTATTTAGATATTAATGGAGCTGATTGGGAAGGACTTCCAAACCTTAGTTGTTCAGGATCTCATTTTAATATTGTAGTATATAAAGAAAATGGTGAATTTTTAGCATTTATTGAAACTTTTGATAAAAAAATATTTGCAAACCATTTTAAAGCTAAAAAACTTTCAGACGCAAAAGCATCTAAAAGTTTAAAATTAATTCTTTTAAAATTACATAGAATTGCTGGAACTTCTATGCCACCAAAGGATTTAATTGAAGGACTTAATAAAGCTTAAATAAATAAATAAATAAATAAAGGAAAGAAATGGCAGATGTAATTGATATTTCAATAAAACAAGTTAAAAAAGTTGTTAAAAAGAAAGAGGATTTTCTAAAATTTCTTGAGTCTGATTTAAAAATTTATGAAAAAACTGACGGAGTAAAGGTAACTTTATTCCTGAAGCCAGATGCAAAAGTAGGTCAGAGTCTTGATGAAAACTGGATAGTTGGATATAAAGGGAATGTTCTTTCTGCTTCTGAATTTGAACATAATGATGATGAGGAGTCAAAAAATTCAGTTGGTTCTTCTCAATTTAAGTTTATTTTTGATACATTAAAACAAATAAATGTCGATAATCTTTCTAAAGGATATCAATTCTTTTGCGAATATTTAATTAATAAACCTACTTTAATGAGTCAATATAATGATTTATATAATTTGATATTATTAGCTTATAGTGAGTCAAATTGTGAAACTAAAAATGGGCTTATGAAATGTTCAAATAGTAATTTTGTATTTGATGAAAAAGAAAGAGAAATTCTTGCAGATCATTTAGGGGTTTTTGCACCACCATTAGTTTTTCAAGGAAAATTATATCCATTTAGTGAATTAAAAAAGGGAATAAAATATAAAGAACTTGAAGATAAAATTATATCTAATGAAAATGAATTGAAGAATTCTGAAAATGATCCAGAACTTTATTATAAAGTTCTTACGAATATATTTTTAGAAACAAATTCTGTTTTTGGTGGAAGTCCAGAGGGATATGTTGTTTATGGTTATAGTAAAGATCCTTTAAAATTCCAACAAGAATATCAATTATCAAAAGAAGAAAGAGCAAAAATAAAAGCTCAATTTAGAGCAGATAGTGAAATTGAAGAAGCATATTATTGGACAAAGGTTAAAACGACTGCTGAAAAGCTTGTAAATGATTTAAACATTCTTAATACTGAACATAGATTAGATTTAAGAAAACCTTTGAATAAAGTATCACAAGCAATTAAAAAGTTACCAGAGGGTGAAGTAAAACATCCAAAGAAAAATTGGGCAACTATAAAAGATGATATTATGCTATCAGCAAAAATGATAATCATTAGAGCATTAGCTGATAAATTTTGTTTAATTCCTGGAAAGTTCAGAATTTTTACTAAAAAACATAAAGAGTTAATTGAAAAAGCACTTAAAAAATTTGATGGTGTAGTAATAAATATTGTAAATGGTAAAGGAACTTCAAAAGAGTTAAAAAAGCTTAAAAGAGAAGCAATCGAGGGTTGTTTTAAAGATCTTATAAAAGCTGGAAAAATTGAAGTTCAAGAAAGTCAAACTGGAAATTTATCAACTCTTATAGCTAAAACTTCAAGTGAGATTTTTGGAGTTTATGCGGGAACTGATAGGGTACAAGAATATACAAGCTATTTTGAGAAATCAAAAAGAGATATTCACGTAATTGAATTATCAAGAGACGATAGTGGAATTTCAGCAACAAAAGTTATCGAGAATATTGAAGATGAAAAATATTTTAAAGATAATACTCCAAAATGTATTTGGAAGTTATACAAGGAATATGAGAAAGAGTTTAAGTAATTCTTTCTAAAGGAGGCAAATATGGCTCAAATCATATTTTATAAAGGTAAAGGTGATATTGTAGATAAAGGAATTAGATTGAAGACTGGTGGTATTTTTAGTCACTGTGAAATTCTTCTTTCTGATGGATTTATGTACTCTTCATCGGGTATGGATGGTGGTGTTAGAAGAAAAAAACATCATTATAATCCATTGAGTTGGGAATATGTAGAAGTAGATTTGGATGAAAATCAGGTTAGAGAATTTTATGAATTAACAAAAAACTCTAAATATGATTATCCAGGAATTATAGGATTTTTTCTTCCGTTTAAAGATAGAACAGATAGATGGTTTTGTAGTGAATGGTGTTCAAATGTATATAAAATTCAAGGTTTTAAAGAAATGTGGAAATTAGAACCATCAAAAATACATCCAAATAAATTCCACCAAATTTTAAAAGGAAAATAAAATGATTAAAGAAATTGTAGAAAATGTTAGAAATCCAAAAAATGAAGCTGAATTAAGTGAATTACAAAAAGCTTATAGAGAATATTTTACTTGTTGGTTAAAAAAGTATAATGTTGAAAGTCCAGCAGAATTAGATGAAACAAAAATGAAAGAATTTTTTAATGATGTTTCAAGTAATTGGGATAATGGAAAAGGTGCTGCAAAAAACTCTCCTTGTAATTAAGTAGAGTTTAAGTCTTTTTATATTATAATAAAGGATAAAAATGAAAGGTGTAGGTGGAATATGATTAAAGAAATCATAGAGGGTGTAAAAAACCCTTATTTAAAATATGATGAAATGACTCTTAAAAGAAAGCAAAAATCATTTCAAGTACAATTAGCAGATCTTGAAGTTAAAAAGAAAATGGGAACTGAAGAATATAAATCTTTAGTTTTAAAATTTAGACAAGTGCAAGATGCATTAAAACAAATATAAGGAAAATAAATGTTAGAAGAAATTATCGAAAGTGTTAAAACTGGAAAAAACGAAGGAATGACTGATACTGAGTTGTTATTAATGAATGTTGAAAATACTGAAAGTATTTATCACGATTTAAGAAAGACAAAAAATGTTAAAGACTTTAAAAAAGTAGTAATGGCAAATTTTAAAGATTTATATGACTATGATAATATAGATCTTAAAAAAGTAGATTGGGAAGAAGCATTTATTTCTTTTTTCGAAGAATAAGGAGTATATAAATGGTATTAATAGCTGAAGTTAATGGCAATAAAAGGAATATGTTTTTTATAACTAATTTTGAAAAAGATGGAGATTTAAATATAATTTTCAAAACATCAAATGGTTATTCAGAAACAGAAACTTTTGACTCTAAACGAAAAAGAGACAATGCTTACGATAATCTTATGGATGAATTCGTTTTAAAAGCTGACTAAAAAATAAAGGATAAAAATTGAAAGATTTAAAGGCAATACCAACTAAAGGTAAGTTAATTGCTGAAGAAATTCAGGAAAAGAAAACTACAACAGGAATTATTCTTACACCATCAGCAAACCCTACTTCTAAGGCTTATAAAGTTTTAAAAGTAGGAAAAGATATGGAAGAATTTGAAAATACTACAATTTTCGTACACTCAAGAAGTGGAACAGTTGTAGAAATTGATGGGTTTGAATATACCATCTTTGGAGAAAGTGAAATTTTAGCTTTCGAAAAATAACTTCCGGAGTTCTTTTGAACTCCAAAACTCTTACATTTAAGTATATCTACTTAAATCCCCCAAAAAAATAAAAATGTCTCCAAGACAAAAAACTTTAATAAAAAATATCATATTTAATCAAGTTTTAAGTTTAATTTAGTTATAATAAATTATAAAGAATTAAAAGGAACTTAAATGGTAAAAAGTGATATTAGAAAAATAGTTCTAGAATATGATATGGACTATTCTACTCAATTTATCTTGAAATTATCAGAAGATATGATTAACTTAAAACTTCCACAAAAATTAACAGACGAAACTCTTGCTATGATTATTAATCATAGAGATAAAGAAAGCGAGTTCCATAGAACTTTAGGATCAACATTTCATTTAGTTTATATTCCTACTGAAAAAAGAAAAATTATTATTGAATTTTCAGAAAAAGATTATAAAATTCAGATTAATACTTGTGGATCTTGTAAATATTTTTCAGTTTTTACTAAAGAAATTGGTGTAATTGATGATATGGCTACTGTTGGTTGTACTCTTCATAAAGTACCTAAAGAAAAAACAGATACTTGTGGATGTTGGAGTGAATATGTTAGATAGGAAAGAAGCGAAGAAAATATGTAATCAAGTTGAAAATAGAGAAGCCCTTGTTGATATAATATATGATGTATTTGAACATAGATCTTGTGAAAGTTGTAATCAGTTCGGTGAGTGGGAAAGGGAAATTCCTGGAGCTGAAGATTTTACAACTACTGGATGGGGATGTCTCAAGTTTAGACAAACTTTTGAAGATGGATTTTGGTGTAGCTTATGGAGGAGTAAAAATGTCTAAAGAAGTAACTAAATTCGTTATTTTTAATGGAGAAAAATATTATTCTAAAGGTATAGTAGAAAGGAATTTAATTTTTTCTTCCCGAGCAAAAGAATTTAATTCAGTTAAATCTGCTTTAGGTACTCTTAAAAGAATTATTAGAGATAACGAAAATGATCAATATTTACACGATAGTGCTAAAGAAAGATTGAAATTAAGTATAGAGAACTGTAAAATTATTCCAGTTCAAATTGATTTTGAAAATGCTATTTCAGTAAAAGAGCTTCTTTATAGTAATTAAAATAAAATTTAAGTAACCTTTAAGTATAATTTAGTTATAATATTATATATCAAAACAGGAGTTACTTATGAGAACAATTACTTTAACAGTGGAAATGTATTTTGACAATATGAGATATATAACAATGAACTTACAAAATGGTGCAACTTGTGGTTGGGGTGCTATTTATAATGGTAATGGTGAACAATTACATAATAGTGATATTGTAGAAGTTGAATGGTCTGAAGAAATTGAAAAAGCTATAAGAGGATAAATTAGTTCTTATCAATAACTAAAGTTAGATAAATAAAAATAACTCCTTCTACATATGTTAGAGGGCTTTTAAAGGGTGTGTATGAAAACTGCTAATGAAATAAAAAGAGAAGCTAAAGTTTTAAGAGAAGCTGTAAAAGTTTTAGAGGGTTTAGAAAGTTCAGAAGTTAATAAAATTGAAGATATTATTAAAAAACTAGATAAACAAGCAATTTATGCTGAAAATAGTGAGTATTTAAAAGCTGTGGAAAGAAACTTTAAAAGGGGAGATTTTAAAATAAACAAGCATAAAATAAAGTTAGTTTTAGAGAGTAATTTACAAAGTTTAGTAAGAGATGAATATATTAAACAAGCTAAAATTATACAAGAACGATTTGGAGCAACAGTATCTTTAAACCCTACTATACAAGATTTGAAAAAGTTTTTATTAACACAATAGGAGAATAGAATGGAAGAATTAATAGTAATTGCATTTGGTGGTACAATTTATGCACTTATATGTGCTTTAGGAAAAGAAACTGGATTTATATTTTCCACAAAGAAAATGGGTTTAGTAATGACTTTTTTGTTTGGGTTTTTATTTTTAGGTACTCTTTTTGTATTACACGAACAGAGATTAACACTTATTAAAACTTGTGTTGATAATAATATTACACTCCCACAAGAGTTTTCAAGAGATATTAAGAATTATAAGGTTGAACAATTTAAAAGGAAATTAAAATGAATATTGAAAAAATAAAGGAAATGTTTACATTTCAAAACCAAACGGAATTTAACTATGATTGGGAAAAAATTAGGTTGAGTGACCATTTTTTAAAAAGATTTAGCGAAAGACATACTGAAAAATTTACTAAAAATGAGTTAAAAGAATTACTTAAAAATGAATGTTCAAGTTGGGAATTTATTTTAAGAGATAAAGATGGGGTTGAATTTTGGCATAGACATAAGAGACAATGTTATATTTTTGATCCTAGAAATAATAATTTAGTAACAACTTATGTATTAGATTTTAATGGTTTTGAAAACGATTTTGGAAAGAAAATGGTTGAAAACTTATTTGAGGAATTCGAAGCTATAAAATATGAAAACACAAGTTTCATAATTGAATTAGAAGATAAAACTATTTCAAAAGCTATTGAAATTGAACATTTAGATGCTGAAATTGAACTTCTTGAGAAGAAAAGAAATATTCTTCAAAATGATATTGAAAATGATATTAGAGAAAAAGAAAAATTAGTGTCTGAAATTAATACTATGGGGCAATATATTGTAAAAAATAGAAATTACCAAACTTATAAATTAGTAACAAAATAAAGCTAACTTTAAGTAAAAATTAGTTATAATAAGGATAAAGAATGGAGATTGGAGAAAAAGGATATATCTTACAAAATGGAATTATAACAAAAGTTACTATTTTAAATAAAAAATATTTTGAAGATGAACTATTATACCAATATATTGGTATAAACCAAAATAGTTGGTGTACAATTTACCCTACTTTATTAGACTTGATAAAAAGTATCTCAACTAAAGAGGTTCGTGATGAATTATCAAGTCTTTAAACATTATAAAAATCAAAAAAATTATATTATTCTTGATGTTTGTAAACTCCAAACTAATGATGTTTGGGTTGATGGCATAATTTACTACTCACAAGATTTAGGAAAAGAAGCTAAATTTGTAAGACCAGCCGAAGAATTCTATAGAAAATTTAAAAGGATAAAGAATGACAAAGAATGAATTTAGAGAAATTTTAGTTGCTCAAAATGAACTTAATATTAAGTATAGTGGAGCAAGATGGACTGAAACAGTTTCAGGTATGAAATTTAAAAGTGCTATTTTTACAGAGATTGCAGAGTTTTTAGAGTCAAGCCCTGAAGACTGGAAATGGTGGAAAAATACACCAAATGATAGACAAAATCAATATATTGAAGTAATTGATGTAGTACATTTTGGTGCTAGTTTAATGATAAAATACAGATCTATTGACGACTTAGTGGATGAATTTGAAGGAATTGATAAGGGGGATATTTTAAGAAGAATTGATGATGGTGATTTATATGAAATTATGTATGAATTCTTCCAATGTCCAGGAACATATAATTACTTATTACTTATTACTGCAATGTGTCTATTCACAAAAGATGCTCTAGATATTGAAGAAGTTTGGAAAGGGTATTTTGCTAAAAACCAATTAAATCAAAAGAGAATTGCTGGTGGTTATAAAGAGGGAAATTATGAGAAAATCAATGAAGCTGGTGAAGAAGATAATAGAGAAATCCATTTCGAGGAAAAATAATGAATTTAATACAACTCAAATCATTACTTGATAAAGCTGTAACATATAATGGATTGATGAATATTGATGAAAGATTTGAAAGGACTCCAGAAACGGAGTCTTTGAGAAAAATATTATCATCAGAAGCAACGAGTCATAATATTGAAGAGTTACAAAAAATTATGGAGAAGATAAAATGATAAAAGGAGAAACAATTGAAATTAAAAAAATAATTACAGAAGTTAAAGCTCCTAAAAAATTTATTGATGGAGTTTATATAGAGGCAGAACTAGATGTCAAGAGCAAATCTAAAATAAAAGAATTTTCAAAATCTATTGGTATTGAAACTCCTTTTGATGATTATCATACGACAGTAATTTATTCTAAAAAAGAAGTTTCAGAAGATATTCTTGAAAAAATAAGATATTTTTATCCTAAGAAAATTGTAATTTATGGGGCAGTAGTAGGTTATGAAAAATTCATAAATGAAGAAGAAGATATTTATGCTGTAGTTTTAAAGGTTGAGTGTCCTAAACTTAAAGCTTTACACGAAAAACTTATGAAAGATTTTCCATTAATTTACGATTATGATGAATATATTGCACATATTACTTTAACTTATAAGGGTAAAGATATAGATATTAAAAAACTTGAAGTACCAAATTTTGAAGTAAAATATAATAAATTAAATATTGAACCATTGAACATAGATTGGGCAAAGGAAGTAGAATGAAAAAAGAATTTAATGTAGAAATACCATTAAGCGATTATAGAAGTGAGAAATCAGGTTTATTATATACAAAGAAAAAAGTAAAAAATATTCCAGTAAAAAATAATCTTTGTATTATACCAGGAAGAGTTCCTATACAAGTTGGAAAGGTAAAAATTTTAAAGAAAAAATTATCTATGGATAAGTTATCTTTACAAGTAGAAGTGAAAACATCTTTCGATTTAGCTGAAAATTTAGAATTAAAAATTGGTTATATGTTAGATAAAGATAAAATTAGGGACACATATTTTTATTTTATTGATAAAGAAATTGAAGATATGCTTGAAATCTGTATTGAAAGAAATTATACTCTTAGTCAAGATGGAGTAGAAATTAATAACTCGAGATTAAAATTGGGTCAAATTGTTAAAGGATTATAATGCTCACAAAACCAGCAGATAAATTATATTGTGGAGTTGATAAAGAAAAAATTAAAAATGCAAATCCTGTCTTAAATGAAGAAGTTTGTAAATTTCATAATCTTTATATATTTGAAAGACATAATATTTATAAGAAAAAAGAAATTCTAAAATTACCACAACCTTGGACAGATGATGAAGTTCTCCAAAGATTTAGATTTACTAATGTAAGAAGAGAACTTGATAGAGAATCAGTTTGGTTAATTGAGAATATTAGTAAAAATGAATGTTTAACAACTGAGGAAAAAGTTCTTTGGAGTATTCTTTTTAGAGTTTGGAATAAATCAAGCACTTTAGAAATTCTTCAACTTCCTCAAGCTCTTTCTATTTTGGATTTTGGTGAAGATGAAATTGATGAAATGAGAAAATTTATTAATGAATATTCAATAGAAAATCCAAAATATGTTTGGTTTACATCTGCATTTATTATGGGTGGTACAAAACAAGCTTGGGGCTTTCCAAAAAATCTTGATATGGGATCTGATAGATATGATATTCCTGCAACAAAAGAAGAAAAATATGAAGTTATAGATGTTGATGGTAAACTTATAAAAAAGACTTCACTAAAAGAAGCTAGAGAAATGACAAAAGACTCAGATACTTTATTCATTAAAGGAAGAGAAAATTGTATGCCAGTTCGAATGATGTGGTTAGTGAAATATGCAAGAGATAAAAAAATACACGAAAGGGCATTAACTGCTGAGACTCAAGAAGATGTATTTAATATGCTTTTAGAAGTTCCTGGACTTAGTGCATTTTTAGCTTATCAAATTTTTGTTGATTTAACTTATATTCCTGAATATAAATTTAGCGAAAATGAGTTTACTATTTCTGGACCTGGATGTAATAGGGGTTTAAATCTTCTATTTGATGATAGAGACGGATTAACTGATGAGGAACTTCTATTTTGGGTTAGAGATAATATTATTGAAGAATGGAAAAAGAGAGGACTTGAAACTGATCTTGAAAATCTTTTTGACCATTTACCTGAATACGATAGATGTTTAAATGTTATGATGCTAGAAAACTCAATGTGCGAATTACAAAAAATTACTAAAGCTAAACGAGGTAATGGAAGACCGAGAAATACTTATAAACCTACAAACAAACCAATGGCAAATCAAGAACCTATTGAAGAAACTGTTTGTAATCCAAACTTAGAAGATTGGTAATAATTTAAGCAATATTTAAGCCTTTTTTAGTTATAATATATTATATAAATGGAAAGGCTTGAAAAATGAGAATTGATGATAATTATATAAGAAAAAATTATAGTAATGCTGAAATAAACCTTATGAGAGAAGTAATCTCTGAGAAAAAAGTTAAAAAAACATTTGATTTAACAATTTTAGATTTTAACCCTATGTCAAAAGAAGACTTTTTAAAAATGTTATCAGAACAAATTCCTGATGAAACTCAAGTTGAAATTATATCTTATGGATATGATGGTGGTGCTGAAATTTCTTGTTTCAAAAAAGTAGATCGCTTAGAAACTGATAAAGAAATCATAGATCGCATAAAAAGTGATCTACGAGAAAAAAGAAAAAGAGAAAGAGAAATTGAAAAAGCTAAAAAAATTTTAGGTTTAGGAGAATAAAATGAAAATTGTTAAAAATTGTTGTTATGGTGGATTTGGTTTAAGCAATGAATTAAAACGAGAATATTTGGAAAGATCTGGAACTTCATACACTGAAGAAGATGGGTTTTTAAAATCAATTGATTTTTTTGATGAAAAAGGGAAATATATTGATTTTGATGATATACCGAGAAATGATGAACTTCTTATTCAATTAGTAGAAGAGATGGGTGAAAAAGCTAATGGTGATTTTGCTGAGTTATATATTGTTGAAGTTCCTGATGATGTAAATTGGGAAATAGAAGACTATGATGGTATGGAAACTATAAGAGAGATTAGCAGATGTTGGTAGGAAGAAAGGTAATTGTTAAATGGGAAGATAATTGGGCTGATGAAATGGATCTTAATGGGTTTGTTATTATGAAAGAAGAAGATTGGAATAGATTTTTAGTTTATATGGGAAATATTGATTATGAAATTGTATATTGTATTGGAACAAATGAAGAAATTACATATGCAAATGGAAATGAAGCTTTAAATTATTTTGAAATGGAATTTATAACATCAGATCAGGCTCAAGTTTTTGAAGATCTAAACATAACAACATCTGGATTTTCTGGACCAGGAATAATGGACTTTTTATATGATATACAAGATTTAGAAGAGTGTAATTATAGTCCAGAATATCAATCTTGGGATAAAGAAATATATAAACCTAAAAAAGTATCTGTTTCGTATAAAGTTCGTAATTGGATAAAAAGAACAGAAGATTTAGCTAAAGCTGGGTATGAAAAAACATATACTGGGAAAACTGGTGAAACTTGGGAACTAAAAGGAATAAAATGATAATTGGAATAGATGTAGACTTAACTGTAGTTGATAGTGTAACGCCTTGGAAAGAATGGTATAAGAAATTGACTGGACACGATATTAGTGATGAAATTGACACAACAGATTATAATTTAGAAAGACTTATGAAAATGCATAACGATCCTTTAGCTTTTTGGAGAAAACCTGACTTATATGATAATTTAGATGCATTCAAAGATGCTGTTAAATATATTAATAAGTTAAAAGAAGAAGGACATATCATTCTTTTTGTTTCTTCTTGTATGCCTGAACACGAACAAAGTAAAAGAATGTTTTTACAAAGAAACTTTAATTTTGATGGGTTTATTTCTACTCACGATAAACAATATGTTGATATGAACTTTTTTATCGATGATTATGATAAAAACCTAAATGCTGTAAGTAATTTTAGACCAGATTGTAGGTGCTTTAGAATTGACAGTGAAGTTAATCGTTCAGCACCTACTGAATTTAAAAATGGAAATTGGGAACAATTTTATAATTTTATCCAGGAAAATAATTTTGATAAATAGTATAAATGTTAAGTAAGTTTTAAGTCTTTTTAGTTATAATATTATAAAAATTAAAGGATTAAAATGAAAAAACTATTATTAATTGTAACAACTACTCTTACACTAAATGCATCTTTTTTCGGAGGTTCTGATAAAACGGAAACAGTTCTTTCTAGAAATACTGATGTAGTTTGTAATAATATTTCAATTACAGTAGGAACTTATGAATACATACCCTCTAAAGAAAAGAAAATTATAAGAATTAAATCTGGAAAAGATTTAATATTACATACGACAACTGGAAATGCTTTTAAAGGATGGTTGTGCGAGATAGTTTTAAAAAGGAAATAAATGTTAAAAAATAATAAAAAAAGAACTTTTATAAATGTTCTTGGTGGAAATGCTTCAGGTAAATCAACAAGAGTTAGCTGTTTAGTAAAATGGATGGAAGGGAAATTCGGTGCTCCAGAATTAATTATTCATTATTCAATGAAAAAGAAAAAAGAAACTGAAGTTGGAAGAATTTATAATACTTCTATTGGTAAAGTTTTTATTCTTGGGAAATTTAATAATAAAGGAAAATGGGTAGGGCTTGATAATGCCGATTTTTCTACATATGATAGTAGATATGAATTTATAAAATTTATGTTTGAAAATTATGATTTAAGAGTATTTCTTCAAGAGGGATATTTCAATAATAGGGGTTATGCCTTTACCTTTGAAAAAGTTATTGAAAATGGTTCAAATGTTGATGAAGTTATAGAAGTATTTTTCTTATATACAAAAGTTGAACAATTTCTAGAAAGAACAAATGGAAGAACTGGAAAAGAAAGAGGACTTGATTGGGCTGAAAATGCTCCTGGTTGGAGAGATAATGTTAGTCAAAGAAAACATCTTGAAAAGCTTTTTGAAACTAAAGAAAATGGTGAAACTAAAACCATTTTACTTGATGTACCTATTGATGAAACAAAAGACTATTTTATCCAACAACTTTTTAATGAAACTTGTGAATGTAAAGAGGAAGAAATTCCTAAAAAAGAAGAGATAAAAGTTGCATCAGCTTTGGAGGATTGGTAATGGATTTAAGAAGACAATGTGAAATTGATGGAATTGAAGAAGTTACAAATCTTAAAGCTGGTATGGACTTCAGACTTCCCCAACACAGAAGAGAGTCTTTCTTAAGATTTTATGGTTTCCATTTAACTTATAAATCTCATCCTGGAGCAGTTTATTATGTTATGCCATATTTAGCTAAAAAGTATAATTGGGATTTTGAAACAAAACTTTGGTTTGCTTTTATTAATGGAGCTACTCAAAACCCCTTAACTTCTTGGGTTATTTTTAAGAGATTTCCGAGTTGTTTAGATACAACTCCTGAAGAAATGGAAAAATGGCATAGACAATATTGGAAAAACCTTGATTATGATATTGATAGAAGATATCAAAAGGGACATTTTGTCGAGATGTATGAAAATTATAGAGAACTTCTTGGTAATAAAACACAAGTTGAATATTTTTCTAATATATGTAATGAAGATGATCCATATAAAAACTTTGAAAAATTATGGGATGTTGTCTATAATGACTTTTTTATGTATGGGAGATTATCAACATTTAGTTATACTGAATATTTAAAAATTATGGGGCTTAATATTGATTGTAATACATTATTAATGTATGATAAATCTGGTTCAAAATCACATAGGAATGGTCTTTGTAAAGTTCTTGGAAGAGATGATTTAGATGTTGATAAGAGGAATGAAAAATTATTACCAGAATTAGCTAAAGGACATACAAAAGAAGTAATGGCTTGGTTGGAAAAAGAAGGAAAAATTCTCCTTGAAGATGCAAAAGATCGTTATAAAGATACTGAATTTTTCGAAGATGTAAATTATTATACATTAGAGTCTACTCTTTGTTGTTATAAAAGTCATTATAGAATAAATCGTAGATATGGAAATGTATATAATGATATGTTTTATGATAGAATTAAAAAAGCTGAAACTAGAAACTGGAAAGAAATTGATGGAGTTGAAACAACTTTTGAAGATTTTTGGGATGCAAGAAGAGAATATCTTCCGAAAGAATTAAGACTTGAAGATAATCCTGATGATCCAGGGCTTGATAAAGTAAAACAAAACTGGTTTAGATTAACTGGTGAATTGATTATGATGGATCATTATGATGAATGCTTTAAAAATTCATTTACTAGAGAGAATATTGTAAAAAATAGTTTAGAATGGTATGGTGAACTTCCAAAAAGGTATAAAGAAAATAAAAAGAAAAAACAGACTGTGAGTATAGACGAATGGTAGAAGATAGAACAAGATTAAATGAAGACACTCAAGATAGTGTCGTTCCTCAAGAAGAGGGTATAAGATGGGCTGATTATATGTTTATATTGACTCCTATTGAACAAAAGTCAAATGGTATGTGGTATAAAAGAGAAGATAAGTTTGCTCCTCAAGGTATTAATGGAATTAATGGTTCAAAATGTAGACAATTACTTCATCTTTTTGAGGAAAGACCAGAGGGGGTTGATACTGTAGTACACGCAACAAATATCAACTCTTCACCACAAACTTGTATGGCAGCAGCAATGGCAGAACATTATGGTTTAAGATGTATTCAAATTGCAGGAGGGGCTTCTTTAAAATCAATAAATTCTCACGAACTTCCTCTTTTTGCGACTTTATTGGGAACTGAGTATGAAATTGGTTCAAAAAGTGGGTTTAATAAAAATCTTCAAAAAAGAGTTGAAAAAGTTATGGGAGATTTTGAAAATTCATTTACAATAGAAAGAGATATAACACTAGACCATAAGTTACCTGAAAACACTCCTGATAAGATTTTGGCTTTCCACAATATAGGGGCATATCAAACTAAAAACTTCCCTGATTTTATAGAAGATTTAATTCTTCCTTTTGGAAGTGCAAATTCAGCAACATCCGTTTTATTAGGGCTTAGTAGAGATAAACCAAAATCTTTAAAAAGAATTCATTTAGTAAATGTAGGTGTGGATAAAAGAGAATATATGTTTGAAAGATTGGAACTTATGGGTGCTGATATTTCAAACTATGAGATTATTTGGCACGATACTAAACAACCATATTCAAAAACTATTAAAAATATTCAAATTGATGATATAACATTTCATTATAGGTATGAAGCTAAAGTGGTTGATTATATCTTAAAGAATGTTCCAGAGTTGATAAATGATAAGACTCTTTTTTGGATTATTGGTTCTGTTCCTGATTTAAAAACTACTGCTGAAAATTTAGGAAGAGAAATTCCAAAATCAGTTAAGCTTTATGAATTTGAAGAAAAATTTAACTTAGAAGAAGACGAATTTACAATTTCTAAAAAATCAAGTTTAGATGATTGGGAAGAAAATTATATTCTTATAAAACGAGATAATGTTGAAGAACCTACAATTTATTATTTTAAAGGGAGCAAAGAAAGTAATAAAATAACTTTTTTAAACTTATTTTCACCTTATGATATAAAAATAGTAAAATCAAAGAAATATAATAAAGAACTTTTAAATATTGTAGAAGATTTAAAGCTAGTTATAATTGGGGATACTATACGAGGATGTGAAAAATTATCAAAGGAAGAAATATTATATACTTTATTTTATATAAGAAATAATTATAAAGATTATGATATTATTTTATCAGGAAATACGACTTCAAATGTTTTAACTGGTTTTATTGATGAATTAGTAAAACAAAAAGACTTTAAAGTTGCAGTAGTATTTTTTAACACTGAAGATCCTGGAGATAAAAATAAATCTCTTAAGACTTCTTGGGATAGGGCTGAAAAATCAAAAGAGTTATATAAAGGATATCCTATTGAACTTTATGAAGTAAATAATGAATTAGAAAATGAGCTCTTTGAAAAATTTCTTACAAAAAACTTAGATAAATTAAGTTAAAATTAAGTAAATTTATAGTATAATAAACTTAAATTAAAGGATGAAAAATGGTTACACATATAAAAGAAAAAACAATTAATGGAGTAGTATTAAATGCAATTGGGGCTTTAGCTAATGATGGGTTTAGAACCCCATCAAGAAATGGAAATCAATATGCAATTTATAATGCTTTACTGACAATGGAAAATCCTAGATCTAGACACTTAGATTTAAAAGGAAGAAAGAATAATATTTTTGCTACTATTGCAGAGACATTCTGGGTATATTCTGGAAGTATTGATGTTACAGGATTTTTAGAATTCTTCTTACCAAGAGCAAGAGATTTTGCTGATGATAAAACAAATTGGTATGGGGGATATGGAAAAAGAATTTACATTTATGACCAACTTGATGATGTAATTCAACAATTTAGAAACGAGGGTATTTTTACTAGAAGAGCAAACCTCTACATAGGACAACCTGAATTTGATACAAATACTCAACTTGATGCTCATTTAGGACACCCTACAACAAAGGATAGACCTTGTAATCAATTATTTAACTTTTTTATTACTCCTGATAAAAAATTGAATATGAATGGATTTAGTAGAAGTGGTGATATTATTTGGGGAATAGGTTCTATTAATCTTTTTGAATTTAGTTACCTACAAGAATGGATTGTTCAAGAGTTACAAAAAGAATTAGATCCTGAAATTACTTTAGGGGAATATAATCATTGGGTGACAAATATGCATTTATATGATTTTAATGGTCAACAAGGTTTAGATGCTTTAGCTATAAAAGATCAACAAGATCTTAAATCAGAAAATCATATGACATTGAAATTTCCACACGGAGCAAATAATTTTAAGAATTTTCATAGAGCAATTTTAAAAACATTTAATTGGCATATTGAGAATAAAACTTTAAATCTTGATGATATAATGTCAGATATAACTTCTGAATTATCAGTTTTTGAGTTTGATGTAAGAAATAATTTATTACTTCCATATTTGATTGCTGTAGCTTGTTTTATTATAACAAAGAATTTAGGGCTTAAAGGTAAATCAAGACTTGATTTGAGGGTTGATTTTGGAGATGTTAGTGATGAATTTTTGAATTCAATTAAACATTCAGTATTTAGAAAGTTTACTTTAAAAGATTATGATGAAGAAGATGTTGAAATTATACCTTTAGAAAAAGTGGAGGATTAATATGAAAATAGCATTATCAGGTATTGCTGGAAGTGGGAAAGATTATTTCGCTTCCCACCTTATAAAAAAGGGATTTGCTAGAATTAGTTATTCAGATCAATTAAAGAAAATTGGAGCTAATATTTTTGATTGGTTAGAAAAAGATTATCCACCAGAAGTAAAAGAAAAACCTTTAAATATTACCACAGAAACTGGGGAAGTGATTGAAAAGACCCCACGAGAAATATGGTTAAATCTTAACAAACTTAGAGAAATAGAAAATCAACTTTTTATAAGAATGTTAGGGAAAGAATTAAGTTTAACAAAAGTTGAGGATATTGTTATAAGTGATATTAGAACTAAAGAAGAATTTGATTATGCAAAAAGAAAAGGTTTCACTACAATTTTTATAGAGCCTGAAAAAGAAAAAGTAATGCATAAAGAAAATGAATTTGATAAACAAATATATGATTTTAAAGATGAATATGATTTTATTTTTAAAAATAGTTTTAATGGAACAGATGATTTTGATTATTTCTTCAGAAATATAGTAAAATAAAATTTGTCTTGGAGACATAAAAAAGTTTATGTCTTCTAGATGTTTAGGAAATAAAATGCAATTAGAAAAAGAATTACTTCAAAAAGTTTTAGGAATAACATACCCTATTGTTAAGATGAGATTAACTACAAGTAAAGAACAATTAACATATTGGTATGAATATCCTGATAAATCTCTTCAAATAAAAAATATAGATCTTTATAGATTAGCTAATTTATATAAATCTTTCTTTTTTACTCAAAAATTTACCATAACTTCAGGTAAAACTCTCCATAATGGTTGGTTTGCTTCTTTCGAAGGACATACCATAGTTCAAAATCAAGATAGTGAATATGATGCTATCTTTCTTCTTTCTGAAATAATATACGAAAACTTACTTAAAATTAAGTAACCTTTAAGACTTTTTTAGTTATAATATATTATATAAAGATTAAAGGAATAAATTATGAATGTACCAGAAACAATCATTGAACAACTTAATAGTATGGATCCTAGAGCATTATGGGCTTGGGGTGCAAAAGATTTAGTAGGAACTTCAACTCCATCAAAACAAGACTGTTTTGGATATTTGATGTTTAAAACAAGTAATTGTCCAAAGGTTGTAAATGGTACAAGAATTAAAATTACTCTTGAATTTAATGACACTTATACTGTTAAATGCTTTACAGTGAGAAAAATTAGAGGTAAGGCTGATTATAAAGAAACAATCATAGCTGAAGAAAAAGATGTTTATTTTGATCAATTAATTCCTGTAATTGATAATATGGTAGGATAAAAATATGAGAACTGGAAAACCTGAAAATACAATCGTGGCTTTAGATATAATCAACCCTTTCAATAAAACTGTTAAAATGGATGGTCTTAAAAAATTAGTTAATAGAATAAATGCTTATAATTGTTATGATAAAGTTGGTGAACAATTTTATGAATTAGAAAGATGTGTAGAATATGATATAATTCCATTAACTGATTATGTTGTTGGATGGTTAAATCATCTAGACTCTTTAAATGGTACTAAAAAAGTGATTAATTTTAAAATGGATCTAGTATGAAGTTTGTAGAATTAGGTAGTGAAGCATCTTATGATTTTAAAGATGGACTTGTTGTAAAAGTTCAAAAAATTTTAAACTATGCCTATGGAAAGGGTGCTAGTGAAGAAGCACTTGATTTTAAAGTTGGAGATATAATTGAAGCAGGATGGAAAAATCACGAATTACATAAATCAAAGGGTATAATTCTTAAAATTTGGCAAGATGCTTGGGATTTTGAAGATGAAGTTAATTGGATAATGGAAATCCAAAAAATATAAGAAGGAGAGAAAATGTATTGCGATTTTAATGTTAAATTGTTTAAACCATTTACGAGTATGAAGAAAAGAATTCAACCAGCATTAGCTAGTGATTGGGAAATAATTCCGAATGCATATAATACAAAGGGTGGGTTCTCTTTAAAAAGTGAAACTTTAAACCAACAAGTTGCTGATATTGATTTAAGAAGATTTTTAGAGTTTAGTAAAAAATATGACTTAACGATAAAGGGGCTTAAATTACAAGGTGAATTTATTGTTGGGTCAGATAGAAGTGTATATACAAGAGAACATTTCGACGAATATGAAGCAAAATACAACTTAAGAATGAATGAAGGAAAATTTATTGATAAGAAAGATTTAAAAATTGGACACCAATATTTAACACCTTGTGGAGCAAAATATATCTATGCTGGTACATTTTACATTTCAAAAGGAAAAACAATATATAATGCAAAAACTATTTCTTTTTCAAAAGTAACTAAAAAACATTGTTATTATGAAATTGGTTATGATGGGAGAAGAAAATTAGGAATTATTCCTTTAAAATATAAATTTACAAAAGATCTTGGAAAGAACATTTCTGAAGAAGAAATTGAAAAAGCTGAATTTAAGTCAACTGATATTATTTTATCTTCAAGGGAAAAATCAACTAAGGTAATATTTAAACAATGTGATGAAAAATTATCATTTGGAATGGGTTATTTCGAAAATGCATTTTTATTCATCGATGGAGAATTTTCTTTTGTTAATGGAATTGAAAAGTATGATGCTTATAAAAAAGATTGGTGTTCGCAAAAATTAGAAATAAATGGTGATAAATTTATGGCTAGAAAATTTAACACCTTTAGAGTTATAGAAGGAAATTTAGAAATTCCTAAAAAAGCCTATAAAACATTTTTTAAGCCTGAATTAAGCTAAATTTAGTTATAATATATTATATAAAGATTAAAGGAATAAAAATGCAAAGTTTTAGAACAGGATTAGAGATTTGTGAAGCCGTAGCTGATGTAAAAAACCCAAAACCAGAAATAAGAGGTATTTTTGTAGATTGTGGAAAATTATATGCAACAGATACAAGAATAGCTTTATCAGTTGAAATATGTACTGAATTTGAGGATGATAACGAATTAGAAGACTTCTTAAGAAGTGGAGCTTTAATTACATCACACATTTCTCAAAAAGATTTAGATGGGTTAGAAGCTAATGCTGTTTTTAGAAATAGGATGTATATTAAAAATCAATCATTTGGAATTTATCCAAATGTTGAGAGAGTTTTAGGAGTTTCATCTGAACATACTACTATTAATATGGATGATGTTTCATTAATAGGTGGAGATTTAATTACTTCAATTTTTTATATAGCAACTAAAGGAATTATAATTGATACTTTTGGTTTAGGTACTAAATTGAAAAAATTAAGTAAGCTTATGGGCGATATTAGGGAAATTAATTATACTAATTCTTCTGGATCAGTTAGATTTGTTGATTGTTATGGAACAGTTGTGGTTATAATGCCGATACAAATAGAAAAAAGAAAATAGGAAAGGGAAGAATATGAAAACATTAAATTCATTTTTATGGTTAATTTCAACTTTTATAAATGTAGCTGTAACGATAGTTTCAGCTTTATCATTAAGAAGTATATTTTTTGTAGGTGGGGTAGGGTTTATATTAAAACTCGTAGATGTAGTTAAAACTGACTGGTTTTATTTAAATCCTTTAATATATGGAGTTATCTCAACACCAATTTATATGTTAATATTTGGTTTATTCTTTTTCTTCTTTGGAGCGATAATGGCAAAAGTTTCAGCAGAAATGGTTTAGAATAAAGGTTACTTTAAGGTGAATTTAGCTATAATATATTATATAAAGATTAAAGGAATAAAATGATTTATAATATCATTCAAACAATTAAAGGTATATCAGGAACAAATGATAAAATATCATATTTATCAACATTGAAAAATAATGACTTATTCAAAAGAGTTTTAAGATTAACTTATGATGATAATCTTATTTTTAGAATTAAAAAATATGATAATCCACAAACTCACTTAGGAAATATGTCTTTAGAAGATGCTTTAGATGCTCTAGAATTTGAATTTACTCAATTAAAGGGAGCTTCAAATGAAGCAAGATCGAGAGTTTTAACAATCTTGACTAATCTAAATGAAAATGATGCCGAAGTTTTTAAACTTATACTTAAAAAAGATTTAAAATGTGGTATTAGTGTTAAAACTATTAATAAGGGATTTGGATATGAGTTTTTAAGAACTCCGAGATATATGGGTGCTTGTTCTTATAGTGAAAAAGATATTAAGAAACTATTTGAAAAAGCTAAGAAAACTGGTTCGGAAGTTTGGTCTGAAATTAAGTTTGATGGAATGTATATTAACTTATTCGTTGAAAATGATATATGTAAACCAGAAAGTAGAGGTGGAAAAAGAGTATTTGTTGAAAGAGCATTTCAGAATTCAATTACACCAGCTATGAATAATAATGTCTTTATGGGTGAATTATTAGTTAAAGGAGTTGATCGTTATACTTCTAATGGTTTAATAAATTCTTATACTACTATGCGAGAAAAAGATGTTAATGGCGAATTATCAGTTAAAGATATTGAAAAATTTTATAAAAGATATGGAAAAAAATATGATGAAATTCATAATGATATCTATATGAAAGTTTGGGATACAGTTAGTATTGAAGAATATGAAGCTAATAAAAGTAACCACCCTTTAAAAGTAAGAAGAGCCATCTTAGAGGGACTTTTAGAGTCTGTCGATACTATGACTTGTGTAGAACATAAAGTTGTTTCTAGCATAGCAGAGGCAATGCAAGAGTTTAAAAAAGCTAAAGAAAATGGCGAAGAAGGAACTATTGTAAAATTAAGTTCAGTTATGTGGAAAGATGGAAAACCAAAAGATCAATTAAAATATAAACTTGAGTTTGATGTTGAAATGCAAGTTACTGGATGGTTAAATGGAAATCCAGGTACAAAATATGAAAATTTTATTAATAGACTTGAATGTATGAGTGCTGATGGTTTAGTTAATATTAGGACTTCAGCTTTAACTGAAGATGATATGGAAATGATCACTTCAATGGGTAATGAGATAATTGGAAAAATTATTACTGTTCAATGTAGTGGTTTAAGTGAAAATAGTAAAGGTGAAAAATCTCTCTTACACCCAAGATTTATGGTAATTAGAGATGATAAAACTGAAGCCGATACATATGAAAAAATGCAAGAAATAGAAGAAATGTGTTCTTCTTTAGGAGTTTAAAATGGATTATAATTTAATATGGGTTTATATAAAAGGGTTTTATTATAATAATGAAACTCTTGTGAAAAATGTTTGGTTATTTTTACAACTAACTTTAATTAGTTTTATTTTTAATACTTTTTGGGCTTTAGGTGCTCTTTTAATTTATCTTATCTTTACGGATGAATTTTCTAGAAAATGGTCTATACAAACAGCATTTTTAAGTTTTCTTACAATTTTAGCTTTATTTATTAGCACAGGAAAATCCCAACACGACTATACTATACTTAATAATGTTAAGTTTTTAGAAAATGATTCTAAATATATGATTACATTTGATATTGATGATAAAAAATCTTTTAGAATTTTAAGAAGTAATGAATATAATAGATTAAAGGTTTGTAAATTTGAAGAAAACCAAATTGCACTTAAAAATATAAAAATATATTTTAGCTGGAATGGTCTAGAACTAGAAAAAGAAAAATTAATTTGTAAAGGGAAATAAAATGAAACAGTTAGTAGAACAAGGAATTGAAAAAATTGAAAAAGGGGAACCATCAGTTATAAAAACGAAAGGGTTCTTAGAAAGGTTAAATATTGAGAAAGAAATTAAAAATCTCTTAACAGTTGAAGATAATTTAATTTACTTTGGTGAAATTAATGGTTATAAAATCGAGGAAAAGAATGGTTTTTATACAGTATTTGCAAAAAAAGATAATTTTAAAATTATGACAGTTGGAAAAATCCAGCTTAACAATTTTATATTTAATTTAATGAAATCTAAATTAGGAGCTTAAAATGAGTATGAACTCTGGGAAAATAAGAATTTCAAATAGGGTTCCAAAAACAAAAGTAGAACCTCTTCCAGTAAAGCAAAAGAGTAAAAATATTCCAGAGTTATTCAAAGAAGTTCGTCAAGCTTTTGATGAAGTTGATCTTTCTGAATTGGATGGTTTGCTTTTAGATGTGACTGAAGAAGAAAAATCAATAAAAATAACAATAACTATTAAAAGGTGGAATTACCCTATTTTAATGACTATTGAATCTATTGTTTTTATTTACATTTTACTTTTAACATCAGGAATTCCTGTAGTATTTGATTTTATGATTGTAAAAGAACTTCAAAATATTGGTTCTTCTCTTAGTAGTTGTTTTGATAAAATAAAAGTTGATTTAAAATTCGTTAGGGACTCAGAAGACTTAAAAAATACTATTATGGAAAGCTTTGAACTATTATATGCTCCATTTAAAACTATGGAAAAAGTTAATACATTATATGTAGGAATTGATAAAAAATATCTTCAAAAAGATGAAAAACCAGTGAAAATAAAAATTAATAAAAGGAGAAAGAAGAGTTAATCTTCTTTCACTATTTCTGCAGGAACACATAGTTTAAATGTTGTTCCTCCTCCTTCAACACTTTCGTAGAGTTCAACTTTACAACCAAAATTTTCGAGTATCTTCTTATTTACGAACATACCATTCCCTCTTATATGACCAAGTTTATCTGTTTTAGTTGAATAATTTGGTTCAAAAATTTTATCAATTTCTTTTTTAGGAATTCCGTTTCCATCATCTTTTAATAAAAAACAAAGTTCATTTTCATTAAAATTTAAAAATTTAAAATAAATTTTTTCTGCATTAGCTTCATAGCTATTTTTTACGTGATTAATCACAGCATTAATAAGATCAGAATTCTTTAATCCTGATGAATGCGATATCCTATAATTTTTTAACTTCTCATCGACTGTAATATCAAATAAACCACCTATACTAATTTTTAGTGTATTGGCACTTCCAGATAAAAGATCGTAAAATGTTTTATTACCATTACTATGTCTTAACATTTTAAAATTCTTCATATTTATTAGAATACCCTTTATTTGATCTAAACTCATATCTAGATATTCTTTATCTTTTTTTATTCTTTTTATTTTAAAATCTTTATTGATCTTTTGAATTTCTTCATCACTTAAATCAGAAAATGCCTTATAATTTTTTTGGAGACTAAAATTTATAATTTTTATAATATTTTCTTCTATTTTCTTTATTTTACCCTCAATTATAGTAAGTGGTGTATTTAACTCGTGATGTAAATTTTCAGTTAAAACAGTTAAGCTTTGGTGTCCTGCAGTATTTTCTGCTCTTGTTATTTTGAAGATTGTTTCTTCATTTTTCAACTTAACATAATTTTTAAAAATTATAATACTCCATAATATAAAGAAAGGGAGAAATCCTCCAAAAATATAAAATGTTTGGAAAAAGCCATCAAATATTCCGACAACATATAAAGACCCCTTTAATTCTCTTCCTATTTCAAGAGATAATGGAAAAAATTTAAAATCACCAATTTTGATAAAATATGGTGGTCGACTATGGAGTTCCATAGTTTTATTCCCTTTTTTATCAAAATATATATATAAATTTTCTTTTTCTTTAATTATTTTTTTAGGTAAAATCTTTGGAACAATTTCATCTGATTTAAAATTAAACTTAGTCATTTCATATCTTGCTTCTTGAATTTTATTTTCAAAATCTGTTACTTTGACACTTAAAAATACAAAACCCCAAAGAACAAAAATTAAAATTAAAGTCTTCCAGATAATACTAAGAAAATAAAATTTTTCTTTATTTTTCATCATACTGCTCCAAATAATATTATTAGCCATAAAAAAATAAAGAATGTGATTAAAGGTGTTATTAACTCAAAAACATCTTTGTTTTTACCACCAATAGCAATTCTATAATCCTCCCCATTAAGATTTAGAGAATTGAAAACAATCATTTCAGTATCTTCATCGAAGTTCCACTGAAATGAACCATAAGGGTCATTCATAACCCTTGACCCAATTAAACAACTTTTAGGATCTTTAAAAAGAGAACAAATATTTTCTTCAGTAAGATACGAATTATTAGGGTTCAATTTACAGTCTGAACTTGCATCCCATATAACCATTTTCGTTTTTGGTTCATAAAGAAAAACATCACCAAGAGGTCCCAAATTTCTTATATTTTGGGCACATATATTCATACTTTTATCAATTTCTGAAAGGTTCTTTGGTTGATGATAAATCATACATTTTTTAATAAAATGTAATTGAAAATTCCCTTGTTGCTTTATTAAATTTTCTGAAGAAAAAGTTAAGCTGAAATAAAATAAAACTGGTGTAATTAAAAGAGCTACTAAGAAAGAAAATAGTTTTCTGTTCTTCAAATTATTTAAAAAGTTTTTCATAAATCAACCTTTGCCTTTCTTTATCATCAAATGATGTTTTAAAAATTACATCATCAATTAAATTTCTTCCAGTAATTTTTTCATATTGTTCAGTAACCATATTATTAGACTGGATATTTGGATTTAGAGTATTACCAGTAAAAATGATATTTCTATTTATTCCTTTTAGGGAATTCGCATAAATAGCATCCATTCCAGTTAATCGCACATTCTCATTTTTATACCTTAAAACTCCACCAATAGTTAAGTCAAATATTCCACCTTGAATATATTTAAAATTCTTTCTTAAAAATGGTAGATATTCAAAAACTGCTAAAATTCCTGAAAATCTAACTATACAATAATCATCCATATTTATATATCCATCATCTTCTAAGCTATATAAATCGTCTTCTAAAAGAGAAAGAATTCCGGCATTATCATCTAATAAAATAATAATTGGTTTTATATTACCATCTTTATCTTTACAATCATTATAAACTTGTTGGGTTTTTTCAAGACACATATGAGTTTCTGAATTTTCACAGTCTCTTTGTAAAGGACAAGAGTCACAATCACTCCCCTCTACTATTGTTTTAACAACATCATATTCTTTTTCTTTTTTCTTATTAAGTTGAATTGTTTTTTCTTCAACTTTATTCTTTTTAAACCAATCAAATAGTCCCATTCGTGTATCCCTTAAAATATTTTTTTTATCACTAAACTAAGATCTTTAATATCATTTTTAAACTCTGGAAAAAATAATAACCCAATCATTAAAATAATTAAAACTATACTTAATAAAATTGTCTTTAAATCTTTAAAATTTATTCTCTTCCAAATAGGTGGTTTATTTATTTTTTCACTATTTTGTTTTAAAATTTTTATTAATCTTTTTTTATTATTTATTATTTTTGTAAAATTGTCTAGTATTGCCTCGTGTCCTTTTTTCTGTGAAGTGCTTAAATTATCATTTAAAAATACAATAAAATTAAGTAAATCGGCTTGTTCAGGATGCGATGTTGATATTTTGATAAGTTTGTCGTGAAGTTCTTGTTCACCATCATAAAGGGAATTAAAATCATTGATTATTTTTTCTTCTAATAATTTAATTTCATTTTCTAATTCAAGTATTTCTTCCATTTAACATCCTTTTTATCTTATATAGTATTTATAAATAAAAATAAAAAGGATATTAATTTTGTGTGTTATAATGAGTAAAAAAGTAGTATCTCCAAAAGATAATATTAATTCTAAAGAAGATAAATATTGTTTGTTTAAGCTTAGAGATAGAGGATATGATGCGAAATATTCACAAAAGATATATACTTTTAATAATGGAATTTCAGTCTTATATTTAGTAGATCAAAAAAATAATTGGACAGAAGGAATAAATTCAAATGGGATTATGATTATTTCTGCTGCTTTAGAAAATCATTTTGACAGTTTAGATGATATGCCACCAGCTGAATATAGAAAATTTATAGAAGAAGTTAATAAAAGAAATGGTATTATTCTTAGAAGAGCATTACGACAAACAACAATCGAAAAAGCTAAAGATTTATTAGTTGATACATTTTTCATAGGAAATACCCTTATATCTGACGGTTCAAAAGTTTATTCAATTGAAATTGCAGTAGATCCTAAAAAATTTGATGGAGAAATTGATATTGATGATAATAAAAATATAGATTTTCATCAATTTAAAATGGAACTTATAAAAAATCTTGATAAAAAAGATTTCTTAATTTCAGTTAAAGAAATTAATGAAGATTTATATGTTAAGACAAATCATAGTATTGAAAAAAGAGGATTAGGTTATACCCCTAAAGATAATGGTTATGAGTCTTCAAAAAAGAGAAGAGATTATATTATAAAAAATCTAAAGGACTTTGATGGAGGTGCGATTGAAATCATTGAATTACTTGATAATATGGACTCCGAAGAATTAGATAAAAATCCTGAAATGAGACCAAAAAGAAGTAAAGAAAAAATTGATTTATCAGATAAAGAAAAAGATAAGCATAAAATAACTGATTTTTATACTACTGATATTTTTGGTTTTAAAAGTGATGGAACAATGATTATAAGACCGATTTATTCCAAAATTGTAAATTTAGATATTAATAATATTCTTAAAAAGACTGGAATTAATCTTATAGTAATAAAAGGGAATAATAATGAGAGTATATTATTAAAAGCTTTTAATAAAATTAAAAATAAAGGAAAATGAAATGATAGTAGAACAACCAAAAGATTTTACAATGGTTTATGAAGAAAATAAAGTTGATGTATCTTCTTTAGTGAGTGAGATAGATTTAATTGCTATGGATACTCCTGATGGTTTAAAAGCATTAAATCAAATGGCTTATGAACAAGCTTTAAATCAAATGAAAGATAAGTATAAAGCATTAGAGACTGTATATTTTTTCTTTAATGATAGAATTTCTAGTGGTATCATCAGAAAGGTTTCAGTGGATATTACCTTTAACGGAGATGAATTAATTTTGAAACAACAGACTCAAATTGCTATGAATGATGGGACAATTTTAAATAGTCCTGGAGACTTAAATGATTTTTTCTATACTAAAGAGGAATTAGTAAACTATAATTTTGATAAATAAAACTTTTTAGGGTCTTGCAGATGCTATTTTTTACTTACGAAAAATAACAGAATTCTAATAGTAAAAATATAGTTCTTTAATTACAACGATCTTCTTGAAAATAAAAAAGCATCTGCAAGACATAAAAAAGTTTTATTTTTAGTTTTATAATATAATATTAGTAAAAAAGTTTTATTTTTAGTTTTATAATATAATATTAGTAAAAAAGTTTTAGCATCTGCAAGACATAAAAAAGTTTTAGCATCTGCAAGACATAAAAAAGTTTTAGCATCTGCAAGACATAAAAAAGTTTTAGCATCTGCAAGACATAAAAAAGTTTTAGCATCTGCAAGACATAAAAAAGTTTTATTTTTTCCTTTATTTTTAAGCATAGATTAAGTTAATTTATAGTATAATAAACTTATAAAAATAAAGGAAAAAATATGATAAGAGATTTATTTGGTCGTAAAATAAAAAGCCATATACCAGCTGAACACTTAGATGTAATGGAAAAATACTATAAACAAGGACGATCTATATTTCAGGTTGTACGATCTAGACCCATACGACGAATATGTGGAAATTTTGTTGAATTAGAAGTTCTAAACATTACAACAAAAACTGGAAAATTAAAGCGATTTGAAATTACCTTAGAAGAATTTAGAGAGAGAAAGTTCTTTGAAACTTTAAATGGGTTGAATAAATATTTAGGTATAAAAAGAAATAAAAGATTACATAATGTCTATTTTGAAAATAATCTTGAAAATGTTGAAATGGCAAAAGAATTAATAGCTGGAGGTTGCTCAACATTTTCAAAGTTTTATTTAGAAAATTTTTACTCTCAGCCTTATACAGTTATAGAAAAAAATTGTTTATTTTCTGCAGGAAATAGTGATTTAAAAGATAAAAATTATCGAAAAATAGGAGTTTAAATGTTATATATTACTTCTGATACTCATTTTTATCATAAGAAAATTATTGAATATTGTGGAAGACCTGAAAACTTTAATGAGTTGATTATAGATGGATGGAATAAAACTGTAGAAAAAGATGATACTGTTATTCATTTAGGTGATTTTGCAATTGGAAGAGATTATTCTTTTGATACTAAAAGAGAGTCATATAAGGCTTTAATGAACTCTTTAAATGGAGAAAAAATCTTAGTTAGAGGAAATCACGATAGAGAAACAAATTCTTTTTATAAAGATATTGGGTTTAATGATGTGTTTAATTATTTTACTATGGAAATTGGAGAAATAACATTTCTTTTTCTACATTATCCTATTGAAATAAATGAAGAATATATGAAAGATAGTTTAAAAGAATTTATTTTATCTATAAAAAGTGATATTTCTTTTGATGCTGTTATTCACGGACATACTCATAACCGAATTGTTGGTGAAGTTTTAGAAGGAAATGTTTCTAAGCTTGATAATATAATTCATATAAATTGTAGTGTAGAAAATACTAATTATAAACCAGTATCTATGGAAGAAATTTTAGAGGTTATCAAAAAATATATATAAGGAAGTCTTATGGGACTTTATAAAGTTACTGTTATTTTGGAAATGCTAGGTTATGGGATTATGGTTCCAGTTTTTGCCATATTATTTGGACAATTAGAACCAAATCTTATAATAGGATTATTTGCAATTACTCTATTAGGTAAAGCTTATTTAACAAAATATTACGATAATATTAATGAATTTAAAAGTTTAATGAAAATAAAATCATCAATAATGTTTCTAGTGCTTCTAGCATATTTAACATATTTTGTAAGTGGAATATTTCTTTATATGGTTATATTACTAAAACTTATGGAAGTTTTTTATTCAATAGCTCACAGAAGTGAAACTTTAGTATTTAATTCAGAAATGTTAAAGTTTTTAGATAAAGCTTCTATAATTATTTTAATTGGATTAGCATATACATTTCTTCTTGAGTATTTTCTTCCTATTGATGCATATTTTCAATTTGCAATAATTAGTGTTTTTATTCTTGATATTATCAATTTCTTAATAAGAGTATATTTATTAAAAAATAGTGAAAAATACAAAGTTAAGTAGATTTTAAGCTAAGTTTAGTTATAATATATTATATAAAGATTAAAGGTTGAAATATGAATTATAATGAATTTTTAAGAGATAATATTATCCCTCAGGTTAGAGAAAATAAACTTTGTATTAATGAAAAAGTTAATGAGGTTGTTTGTATATTTAGCTTATATGGATCTGAAGCAAGAATAAAAAGTGATATTTTATCGCAAATATAAAGGATTAAAGAATGACTAAAGTTGTAATGAACCATTTCCCTCTTTTCAGAGAATTTATGGATATGTTTGAAGAAGAATTAACAGTATTATCAGGGAATAATGGTAAATATCATCTTGAAAGAAATGTTTTATATCATACCTTAATGGTATATCAAGCATCAGTTTTAACAGGAAACAAGTTATTTCCATTTGTGGGTTTAGCTCACGATATTGGTAAAAAGAGAGCAACAAAATATATTGATGATAAATTAAGAATGACTGGTCACGAGGGTACTTCAACAATTTTAGCTTTAGAATTCTTAAAAGAATATAGGGATGAAATGATGGAACTATTTTCAAGAGATGAAATTTTAAAAATGTTTTATATTATTAATTATCACGGAGCTCTTTGGCAAAAATCTACAAAACAAATTGAAAAGAATTTTGCAATGAATGAGGATCTTTTAAAGTTAATAAAAGATTTTAACCTTTGTGATAAATCTGGAAATATTTCTATTGATAAACATATCGAAAAAGAATTTTTAGTTAAAGCTAAGGAAAATGTCAATTTAAAAGATGCTACAATTTATATTTTGATGGGACTTCCAGGAAGTGGTAAATCAACTTATATAAATAAAAATTATCCAAATCTTGAAGTATTAAGTAGAGATGATATACTTGAAAACTATGGTGAAGATAAATTTGGAAGTGATTTATCATATAATGAAATATGGAAGCTTTTAGACGATGAAGATCAAAAAGAAATTGATAGACTTCTTCAAAAAAGATTTACTGCTCTAAAAAGAAGTGGGAAAGATTTTATTATTGATATGACAAATTTAGGATGGAAAACAAGAAGAAAATGGTACTCAGATTCACATAATACTATTATTAAGTGTTTTTTAGAACCATTTAGTGTAGTTAAAGAAAGAAATGAAAAAAGAGTCGGAAAAACAATAAATGAAAAAATTATAAACTCAATGTCTGAGAGACTTGAACTTCCTTTGATTGGGGAACATAAGTCTATTATAGATATTGAAGTTTTATTCTAAGGAAAAAATATGAAAAAAATAGTCTTAATTTTATTAATGACTTTAGGGCTTTTTGCCTTTGAGAGTGAAAAAGTGGAACATATAAATGTTTCAGGAATAAAGGGTGAAAATATTACACTTGTCAATAAAGGATATGATGTTTGTTTTAATGTCAAAAAACGAAGACCAAATTTTGTAGTATATACTTTAAATGCAGAAAAAGCAAATCAAAGAGTATCTGTAAAATATATGGGATTTAAGGCAGACTTTAGACTTCCTAAAGATGCTCAGGTTCATTCGTATGAATATGTGAAGATCGGTTTTGATAGGGGTCATAATGCAAATAATGCAGATTTTGATTATGAAGATGAAGCCAGAAGAGAAACTTATTTACTCTCAAATATAACACCACAAACTCCCAGATTTAATAGATACTTTTGGTCTAGAATTGAACGAAAGGCGAGGGAGTTGGCTACTAACTATGGTGATATTGAGATTTTAAGTGGTTCGTGTAGAGAGAAAATAAAAGTTAATAATTTATATGTTCCTAAATATTGGTATAAAGTTCTTTATATAAAAGATATGAATAAGACAATTTCCTTTCTAGTTGAAAATACTGATTATTATGGTGTAAATAAAGATAAAAAAGTTACAAGTTTTTCAATTTATGATTTTTTATCAACACCAGCTGAAATTTCAAGAACTTGTGGATTTAAAATTCAAATAAAATAACCTATTTTATAGGTTATAAAACCTAAAATGTAGGTAATGAAAAATGGAGAAAATATGCTTTTAACAGACATAAATCATACATATACACAATTAGACTATACTGAGTCTGAATTAGATAATGCTTTAAAAGTATTAGAAGAACTCTCACCTTATATGGACAATTATCAATTTCTTCCTCAATTTAGAGCAGGAATTATTGATGGTAAAAAACGATTTTATAATATAGTTGATGGAAAAGTTTTAGTCCCTAAAGGTCTTTCTGACGGAATTTCGTCAAAATTTCAAATACCTTATTCAAAACTTATAGATGAAATAAAGTTTACAAAAGAAGATCTACAAAAACATATAGACACATTAAATTTACCATTCCAACCTTATGAATACCAATTTGATGGTGTTTTAGAAATGTTAAACGAAAAACGAATGGTCAGTATTTTTGCAACTGGTTCAGGAAAATCTTTAATAGCTTATATATTTCTAACATTCCTTGTTAGTATAGGAAGAAAAACAATTCTTCTTGTTCCAAATGTTGGGCTTGTTGAACAAATGTATAATGATTTTATTGATTATGGAATGAAAGATGATACATTTATTTGTAAAATATATTCAGGACAAGAAAAACTTCTTGAAAAACCTTTAATAATATCTACATATCAATCTATGATAAGAATTGTTAAAGAACCCTTTATTAAACAAATAGATGGTATATTTGTAGATGAAGCCCACGGACTTAATGATATAGAAAATTCAATGGGGCAAATTGTTGCAGCTACAGAAAATGCGAAGTGGAAAATCGGAGTAACTGGAACACTTCCAGAGTCAGAAACTGGGAGATTAAGTTTATATAGCTTTTTAGGTTCTCTAAGAATACGAATTCGTCCCATTGATTTAATAAAGATG
>Ga0256837_1000205_pt1 | contig 54239 bp, 51 predicted proteins | sample 4562384metaG_FD_185976 | JGI IMG/M metagenome (GOLD analysis project Ga0256837, IMG submission 185976) | Hydrothermal vent microbial communities from Guaymas Basin, Mexico - 4561-384 | ecosystem: Environmental > Aquatic > Marine > Hydrothermal vents | place: Mexico: Guaymas Basin | collected... | reverse complement strand
GATCTTAACCGGTTGTAATAATAAAAATTCAAATGAAACAAAAAACACAAGTGTTAACAAACAAAAAACCACAACGCTTAAAGTGTGTCTTTCATGGCCGAAAACACTTCCTATTATGGGGACAAACATGCTGTGGTTTGCCGACAGGGTAAATGAGCTCAGCGGCGGAAGTTTGAAGGTAAAAATATACGGTGCAAATGAGCTGGTTCCCGCACTCGGTGTATTTGACGCATGTTCAAAAGGACAGATTGACGGTTTCCATTCAGGACCTTATTACTGGAAAGGTAAAAATATAGCGTTTGCACTTTTCAGTTCGTATCCATTCGGTATGAATGCCGATGAACTTGAAGCATGGTTTGATTTTGCCGGTGGAATGGATCATTGGAGAGAATTATACGCTCAGCATAACCTTTTACCGTTCAAAGGCGGAAACACAGGAAATCAAATGGGCGGATGGTTTAGAAAACCGATTAAATCTCTTGCGGATATGAAAGGCCTTAAAATGAGAATTCCGGGTCTTGGAGGCGAAGTTATGGCCAAACTCGGTGTTAAACCTGTAAATATTCCAGGAGGAGAGATTTATACAGCTCTTGAAAGAGGTGTAATAGATGCAACGGAATGGGTGGGGCCTAGCCTTGATATCAAAATGGGATTCTATAAAGTTGCACAATATTACTATGCCGGATGGCATGAGCCGGGAAGTATTCTTGAACTTACATTTAATAAGAAGAAATTTGAAAGTCTTTCAAAAGAGCATCAGGCTATTCTTACAGCGGCAAGCGTTGAAACGCATGCAAGAATCAGATCACAGTTTGAATACGAAAATGCAATACAGCTTAAAAATATTCTTGACGGAAAATACGGAGTTAATCTCGGTGTATTTCCTGATGATGTCAATGAAGCGGCTAAAAAAGCAACTATCAAAATACTTGATGAATACGCATCACAGTCAAAAGATTTTGCAAAAGTTTATGCAAATATTAAAGAATTTTTCCCTCTTGTCAGAAAATGGACAGATACACTGCCTAAAAAATATCTTGATATCAGGGATAAAGGAACAATCGTCGATTAAGACGGTTTTCCTTTTATACAAAATCTTTCAAAACTTCACTGCAAAGTGCAAATCCGAATGCTCCTGTAACGCCTACGAATGTCCCCATATCGCATTTAACCGGTTTTTCCGTTGAATAAACAGCCTTAAAATCACCCTTAAATCCGTTCTTTTTAAGAGTATCTCTTATTTTTTTTGCCAGTGGATCTGTATTTGTATTCCATATGCTGTCGATTTTTATTTTTGTAGGGTCTGTTCTTTTTGCGGCACCCATTGATGAAATTATTTTGGGATGTGCTTTTTGAATAAGCGAGACTTTTGCCTGTAAATCGTCAATGGCGTCGATTACAATATCATAAGAAGGTATATTTAATTCATTAATGTTTTGAGGTGTTATTTTCATATCGACTGCTGTTATTCCTGGATATAATCCGGCAAGAGCCTCAACTTTTTTTTCACCTTTATATTCACTGCCTATTTGTCTGTTTTGATTTGTAATGTCAAAAGTGTCATAATCCACTATTGTTATTTTTTTCACGCCCGAGCGGTAAAGGCAGTCAAGTGCATATCCTCCAACACCTCCCACCCCGCATATAAGGACTTTTATTTCTTTTAATTGTTCGAATTTTGAAAAAAGTTTTTTACATTTTTCATATCTCATTGATTTTCTCCGCCAGTTTTAATATGTTTTTATACTGTTTGGAAACGGGAGGTTTTTTGCCGTTTTTAGAGTAAAACTCAAAATCATCCGCAAATACGGGAGTTTCGAATTTTACACCTATTAATGCACCGAGTTCCGTTGCAAAAGAGTATTTAAGTTCGTCCGTAATTTCCTGTATCGCTTCTTTTGAATATTTTTCGTAATTTAATATTTTATCCCTGTAATAAAGTTTTCCCTGGTTTATGTTGTTATAAATCATATCTTCCACCGGATAAACTTCGCTTACGGAAGGAATAAGTATCTGTATGGCAATATAATTACCGGTTTCATATACTTTTATGTATTCTTCTTCTTTAAATACGTCGATACTCTCAAAATCCCATACGGCTTCTTTGAATAACGGTGCTTTTAAGAAATTTGTATGAACATCTCCGCTTAGGTTAATGAAATGTCTGTAAAGATTGAAAGAGTTTTTTACTTCTTTAATATTTTCGTTAAACCTTCCTCTTTCTCTCATTTCGGTTTGCCAGAGTTCCAGATAGGCTTTTTTAACTGCCGTTTCCCTGTCAAGGTCGCATCCGAACGAAAGTATAATTTCGTCTTTTTCAATAAAACTGGCCGCCATTACCGGATATTTTCCTTCAAGAGTAGCATCGTATATTTGGATTTTTGAAGAATTTAAAGCGTGTTTGATTTTAGGCAAGGGCAGTCCGTATCTGATGACATCGAATTTTACAAAACGTTCTATTATTTCTGTTTTTGCGTTGTAATAGGCTTTTTTCAAATCGCTGTGAAACGCCATTCCGTTGCTTGCATACAGGTTTTGTATTATGTTTATAGGGAAATTAACCGTTTTGGATGTTGATTTTTCCACAAAAGGAATGCTGAGTATTTCAAAACTGTCGCTGTTAAAGTCTATAAGATCTTCATCAGTCATTTCATCGGTTTTATAAAATATTTTCAGCCTGTCGTTCAAAAATGTTCCTGTTTGCATATGTGGATATAAACCGTTTATATAATACTCTTCAAAATAGTTTCTTGTTAAAATTCTTTCGCACATTTCTCCGTAAGCACTTATAATCGCTTCTTGTTTAGTGCTTCCTTTGCCGTAACTTGTAAATCCTGTTTTGTAATCATACAGCTTTGAAAGATAAACGTTTTTTTCAGGATTTGAAAATGTAATTTCAGGCTCCACGCCGAAAGATGCGAGAAATTTACTCAATCTCATTAATCTGCCTGTCAAGTTCTTCTATGGTGTTGTATGCCGTTATGTCGAGTTTAAGGGGCGTTATGGACACATAACCGTTTTTTACCGCATAAAAATCGCTTTTTTCGTCTTCTTTGAATTTCAGGGGATGCAGTCCTATCCAATAATATTCTTCACCTCTTGGATTTAAATGTTTATGTGCGTCAAAACCGTAAAGTCTGTAACCCAATTTTGTGACTTTTAAGCCTTTTATTTTTTTTGTATTAGGTATGTTTACATTTAGAATTTCCCTGTGTTTTACAGATAATCCGCCTTCCAGTAACAGTTTTGTTATTTTATACGCTGTTTTTGCCGCATTGTCCCAGTTTACCTCGCAGGGGGGCGTTTCATAGCTTTTTAGAACCTGCGAAAAAGCAATTGAAGGAATACCGTGGATTGCCCCTTCAAACGCACCTGCCGCTGTTCCGGAATAGTTTACATCTTCTCCCATGTTTGCACCGTGGTTTATGCCGCTTAGGACAATATCAGGTTTTATCCTGTTAAAAATTTTATCCATAGAAAGATATACGCAGTCCGCCGGTGTTCCGTCGTCCAGTTTATAAAAGTTTTCTTTTATTTCTATAAATCTCAGCGGTTTTGTAATAGTTAAAGAATGTGAACATGCACTTTTGTGGGTTGCAGGTGCCGCCACATATACTTCTCCGAGTTCTTTTACCGCTTTTATAAGCACTTCAAGCCCTTTTGTCTCATATGAATCATCATTTGTTATTAGAATTTTTGGCATTTTTTTCCTTTTGGTATGCGTTATTGAATTTTATCAAATATTATGAATTATGATAAAATTATACTATTAAATCATCAGGGTCGTTAGAGTTTTGAAAATAAGCGAAAGTTGACGGTTGATAAATTTATTATAAAGGATTATGTATGGCAAAGCTTGTATTGGTAAGGCATGGAAAAAGTGTCTGGAATCTTGAAAACAGATTTACAGGATGGGTAGATGTTGATTTGGCTCCAAAAGGTATAGAAGAGGCAAAAGCCGCCGGAAAAAAATTAAAAGATGCCGGACTTTCTTTTGACATATGTTTTTCTAGTTTTTTAAAAAGAGCAATAAAAACCGGAATAATTATTCTTGAAGAGCTTGATTTGTTGTTTATTGATCATCTTAAAGACTGGCGTTTTAATGAAAGACATTACGGTGGACTTACGGGGCTAAATAAAGACGAAGTCAAAGCCGAAGTAGGGGAGGAAAAATTTTTGCTTTACAGAAGAAGCTATGATGTTCCGCCTCCGCCGTTAAGCGAAGATGATAAAAGACATCCAAGGTTTGATCCTCACTATAAAAATTTTCCTGCGGATCTTTTACCGAGCACAGAATCTTTAAAAGACAATCAAATAAGAGCTATGCAGGCGTTTCATGAAAGAGTCGCACCTCTTTTGGTGGAAGGGAAAGATGTTTTGATTACCGCCCACGGGAATACAATCAGAGGAATGGTAAAAGAGCTTGACGGAATCAGCGATGAGGATATTCCAAAATTTGAAATAGCAACTGGGGTTCCCAGGGTTTATGAATTTGACGAAGCTCTTCACATTAAAAAGGTTTATAATATAGATTAATTTTTTATTAACGGGGGTATTGTGAATAAAAAAGATTTATCAGAAGCAGACATAAAAGCCAAATATATAACACCGGCGATATTAAAAGCCGGTTGGGATGAGCATACTCAAATCGGAAGAGAAATATATTTTACTGACGGCAGGATATACGTAAAAGGTAAAAAAACCAAAAGAGGCGAAAGAAAATATGCCGATTATATTCTTTTTTATAAGCCAAATATACCGGTTGCAATAATTGAAGCAAAGGATAATAAGCATACCGTAAAAAGCGGTATGCAACAAGCACTTGATTATGCTGATATTTTGGATATTCCCTGTGTATTCAGCAGTAACGGAGACGGGTTTTATTTCCATGACAAAACAGCGAATAATGGAGAAATTGAAAAAGAATTATCATTAGACGAATTTCCCTCTCCTCAGGAGCTTTGGGAAAAATACAAAAAATATAAAGGAATTCAAACCGAAGAAGTAGAACGGGTTGCAAGGCAGGATTATTTTCAAGACGGCACAGGAAGAAAACCGAGATACTATCAACAAATAGCGATAAACAGAACCGTTGAAGCTATTGCAAAAGGACAAAAAAGAATATTACTTGTAATGGCGACGGGAACGGGTAAAACATATACCGCTTTTCAAATTATTTACCGGCTTTGGAAAAGCGGGGCAAAAAAACGCATTCTTTTTCTTGCCGACAGAACGGCTTTAATCGATCAGACGGCAAGAGGCGATTTTAGACACTTTAAAGATGCGATGACAATAATTAAACACAAAAACATAGATACCGCTTATAATATTTATTTGGCATTGTATCAGGGGTTGTCGGATAGTAAAAGTGAAGATGCCTATAAAAAATTCAGTCCCGATTTTTTTGATTTGGTGATAGTTGACGAATGTCACAGAGGAAGTGCGAAAGAAGATAGTAAATGGCGTAAAATTTTGGAATATTTCAAAAACGCCACTCACATTGGTCTTACCGCTACACCAAAAGAAACAACAGAAGTTTCAAATATTGATTATTTTGGCGAGCCGATTTACACTTATTCATTAAAACAAGGAATTGATGATGGTTTTCTTGCACCATACAAGGTTATAAAAATAACGCTTGATATTGATGTGGAAGGCTGGCGACCGCCAAAGGGATTTTTGGATAAAGACGGGAACCCTGTTGAAGACAGGATTTATAACAGAACCGATTTTGACCGAAATATAGTTGTTGAAGAAAGAAGAAAGCTTGTTGCAAAAAAAATCACGGAATTTCTAAAAGGGTATGACCGTTTTGCAAAAACCATTGTTTTTTGTGTGGATATTGAACACGCCGAAGGAATGCGAATGGCTTTGGCTAATGAAAATGCCGATTTGATGAAAAAAAACAGCAAATATATAATGCAAATTACGGGAGACAATGAAGAAGGCAAACGAGAATTGGACAGTTTTACAAATCCGAGCGAGCTTTATCCGGTGATTGCAACTACTTCAAAATTGATGACAACCGGTGTTGATGCGCAAACCTGCAAATTGATTGTATTAGATAGCAATATCGGCTCAATGACCGAGTTTAAGCAAATAATCGGCAGAGGAACGAGGATTAACGAAGAATATTCAAAAACATATTTTACTATTATGGATTTTCGTAATGTTACTGATTTATTTGCCGATCCCGACTTTGACGGAGAACCGGTTATGATAAAAAAGCTCGGAGAAAATGATGATTTATCGGGAGTGGAAGAAGAAATAAACGATGAAACTATTGCAGATAAAGAAGTTGAATTTTCTAAATCGCCTGAAATTGAAGGTGGAGGAGATATTGAAGAAAACATAAGAAAAAAAATAAAAGTTAACGGCGTTGAAGTTAAAATTTTAAATGAGCGTGTTCAGTATCTTGATGCAAAAGGTAAAATTATTACTGAAAGCATAAAAGATTACACCCGAAAAAATGTCTTAAAACAGTTTCAAAGTTTAGATGAATTTTTGAACAAATGGAACAGTGCGGATAAAAAAGAAGCAATTATCAAAGAATTAGAAGAGCAGGGAATATTTTTTGATGTATTAAAAGATGAGGTTGGGAAAGATTTTGATCCTTTTGACCTGATTTGCCATATCGCATATGACGCAAAACCGCTTACAAGAAAAGAGAGGGCAAATCAGGTCAAAAAGCGTAATTATTTCACAAAATACGGTGAAAAAGCAAAAAGGGTGCTGGAAACTCTGTTAGATAAATATGCCGATGACGGATTACTTACCATTGAAAATATGGAGGTGTTAAAATTGGATCCGTTAAATAAACTCGGAACACCGGTTGAACTGATAAAAGCGTTTGGCTCTAAAGAAAAATATCTTCAAGCTTTAAAAGAATTAGAAAAAGAACTTTATAAGGTAGCGTAATGGAAGAGCATAAAATTATTATTTATAATACCGCCGACGGTAAAGCTTCCGTATCGCTTATAGCAAAAGACGGAACTGTTTGGATGAATCAGAATCAATTAGCAGAACTTTTTGCCACTTCAAAACAAAATATTAGTCTTCATATTCAAAACATTTTAAAAGAAGGGGAGTTAGAGCAAAATTCAGTTGTCAAGGAATACTTGACAACTGCCTCTGACGGAAAAAAATACAATGTGACTTTTTATTCTCTTGATATGATTCTTGCAATAGGCTTCAGGGTTAGAAGTAAAAGGGGCACTCAATTCAGAATTTGGGCTAATAAAAATTTAAAAGAGTATATGGTAAAAGGTTTTGTAATAGATGATGAGCGTCTCAAAAATCCTGACGGGAGACCGGATTATTTTGATGAACTTTTAGAACGGATTAGAGATATTCGTGCATCTGAAAAAAGATTTTATCAAAAATTAAGAGACCTTTTTGCTTTAAGTTCTGATTATGATAAAAGCGATAAAGCTACACAAATATTTTTTGCCGAAACACAAAACAAACTGCTTTATGCCGTTACAGGACAAACAGCTGCGGAAATTATTTTAAGCCGGGCTGATGCCGATAAGCCAAATATGGCATTGACTTCATGGAAAGGCAGTGTTGTTAGAAAACAGGATATTTATATTGCTAAAAATTATCTTACAAAAGATGAAATTGATACTTTAAATAGACTGGTTGTGATTTTTCTTGAAACAGCCGAATTAAGAGCTAAGAATAGGCAAGATATTACAATGGATTTTTGGCGTGATAGTGTGGATAAAATTTTAGAATTGAATGACAGGGAAGTTTTAAATCATAAAGGGAAAATAAGCAATCAGGAAATGGAAAGCAGAGTTGCTGAAATTTATTATGAATTTGATACAAAAAGAAAAAAATATGAAGCCGAATTCGAAGATATACAGGAAATTAAAGAGTTGGAAGAGTTAGAAAAAAAGCTTAAAAGGTAGCGTAATATGGCGAATGTATCGGCAGTAATAAACAGCATTAGAAATATAATGAGGCAAGACAGAGGAATATCCGGTGATGCTCAACGTTTAGAACAGCTTGGCTGGATGTTGTTTTTAAAAATAATGGACGATAAAGACCAAGAACTTGAAATTTTAAAAGACGGCTATGAATCGGTTATTCCCGCAAAATTTCAGTGGCGTAACTGGGCTGCTGATCCGGAAGGGATTACAGGCGATGAACTTCTTAATTTTATAGACAGTAATGCAGAAAATAATAAAGGACTTTTCGCAACCCTGAGAGAACTTTCAAGTGTTAAGAACCCTAAAAGAGCCGCTATTGTTAGAGAGGTTTTTGAAGGTTCTAATAACTATATGAAAAGCGGTTACGAAATGCGAAAAGTTATTAACAAACTCAATGAAATTGATTTCAACAATTCAGAAGATAAGCATATTTTCGGCAATATTTACGAAAGTGTTTTGCAAGAACTCAGAGACGCCGGAAACAAAGGCGAATATTATACCCCAAGAGCCATAACGCAGTTGATGACACAAATGACTGATCCGAAACTTGGTGAAAAAGTGCTTGATCCTGCTGCCGGAACGGGTGGATTTTTAACTGCCGCGATTGATCATATCAGGGCAAATTATGTAAAAACAGTAGATGATGAACATATTTTGCAAAAAAGTATAACAGGTTGGGAGCTAAAACCCGTCGCTTATGTTTTGGGACTGACAAATTTGATTTTGCACGAAATAGATGTGCCGGATTTTGTGTATAAAGACAGCTTAAAAACCGAATACAACAGTATCACTCCAAAAGATCAGGTTGATGTAATCCTTGCCAATCCGCCTTTTGGTGCAAGTATCGCAGACGGTGTGGAAACCAACTTTCCCGCAACCTACCGCACCAAAGAATCAGCCGATTTGTTTGTTGTTTTGATGTTGCGGCTTTTAAAACCAAAAGGCAGAGCGGCTATAGTTTTGCCCGACGGTTCCATTACGGGTGACGGGGTAAAAATGAGAATAAGAAAAAAACTGTTAACCGAATGTAATTTGCACACTATTATCCGTCTGCCTCAAAGCACCTTTTTCCCTGCGACAGTCAGCACAAATCTTCTGTTTTTTGAAAAAGGAAGTCCGACTAAAGAAATCTGGTATTATGAACACCGCTTGCCTGAGGGTCAAAAATCATACTCCAAAACAAAGCCTATCCGCTTTGAAGAATTTAGAGAGCTTATCGAATGGTGGAACAACCGCAAAGAGAGTGAAATGGCTTGGAGGGTAAAAGTTGAAGACTTAAAAGACTGGGATTTGGATATTAAAAATCCGAATAAAAAAGAAGAGGAAATTGAATATTCAACAAAAGAAATTATTGAAAATTTAAAAACTTCTTTTAGCAAAGTAAACTCTATCCTTGCAGAACTTGAAAAAGTGGTGAAATAATGGGAAAAGAATATTTAATAGGGGATTTTTTAAAAAGAATAAAACGCCCTATAAACCTTGTTGCTGACAAAGAATATAAGTTGATTACAATTAAAATGAATCATAAAGGCGTTGTTTTACGGGGTTTAAAGAAAGGTAATGAAATAAAATCAAATATGTATGAGGTCAAAGAGGGAGATTTTATTTTGTCAGGTATTGATGCAAGAAACGGAGCTTTTGGAATTGTTCCCAAAGAACTTGACGGTGCAATTGTAACTAACGATTTTTGGTATTTTGAAATAAATGAAAACATTATATCTAAAAGATTATTCCTTGAATTGACAGCCACTGCTTGGTTTGATAAAATTTGTAAAAAAGGTAGTGGAGGAACAACACAAAGAATAAGATTGCAAAAAGAAAAGTTTTTTAATCAAAAAGTTGTTTTGCCATCAAAAAATAAACAAGATAATTTGCTAAATAAATTATTGATATTCAAAGAAAAGAGAAAAAAATTACTTGACGAAATTACCAAGCAGAAAGAGTATGTAAAAGAGCTTAAACAATCCATTTTACAAGAAGCCATCCAAGGTAAGCTTACAGAGGAGTGGAGAAAGCAAAATCCAAATGTTGAACCTGCAAGCGAACTACTTAAACAAATAAAAGCCGAAAAAGAAAAATTAATAAAAGAGAAAAAAATCCGCAAAGAAAAACCTCTGCCACCGATTACCGAAGATGATATTCCTTTTGCATTGCCGAAAAGTTGGGTTTGGTGTAGGTTTAAGGATATTGTTAATTTTCAATTAGGAAAAACACCTGCATCAAAACAAGCAAGTTATTGGACAAATGGAACCATTGATTGGTTAAATATTAGTGATATGGTTAATGGTGGCTTTATCTATAAAACAAGTAAAAAAATTACAGAAAAAGCAGTAAAAGATATTTTTAAAACACAAAAAATTGTTCCTGTTGACACTTTACTAATGAGTTTTAAACTAACAGTTGGAAAAGTTTCAATAAATAAAATTCCTTTGTTTCATAATGAAGCAATAATCTCAATTTTTCCATATACTGATATATCCCAATCATTTTTGTTTAATATTTTACCTGTTGTTACAAAACTATCTGCTTCGAAAAAAGTTTTGATGGGACAAACTTTTAATTCTACATCACTTGCAAATATGTTGTTTCCTTTAGCACCACTTTCCGAGCAAAAAACCATCGTCCAAAAAGTAGAATCGTTAATGCAAAAAGTTTCACAAATGGAAGATGAGATAAAAAAGAGCGAGCAAAATGCCCAAATGCTTATGCAGGCTGTTTTAAAAGAAGCATTTAAAAAAAATTGATTAAAGATATTTAATAATTAAATAATTCAAATAATTTTTTTTTCTTTAATAAAAAACAGACTTCCAAATAACGCACTAAACAGATTAATGCTTACCAGCATATAAATAATAACTATTTGGTAGCTTACGGCTTTGAGAGGGTCGGCGCCTGCTAAAAGCATTCCCGTGGTAATTCCGGGAATTGCAACCACTCCTATGGTTTGAAGCATGTTGTTTACCGGAATCAGTGCCGCTTTGACGGCATTTTTCTGCATTATTTTATAAGCTTCGCGAATGTTCGATCCTATTGCAATAAAAGCTTCAATAAGCTCTTTTTGCAATTCAAGCTCCCTTCTTATTCTTTCTATCGTAATCGTGTATGTATTTAGGGCGTTTCCGATAATCATACCGGCTATGGGCAAAAATTCACTTGGTTTGAGTGAAATAATCCTAAAAACAATAAGTGTTGTCAGTATTATGATTGTGCTGAGTGTAAGAGAATAAAAGGCGTTTTTATAAGAAAAACCGGTTCTTTTTTTTGCAATATAAGCCGAATACAGAAGCATTGAGAAAATTATGGGAATGTAAAATAAGGGATTTGTTATTTTGAACAGAAATCCAAGTATAAACCCGAGGGCTGTCAGTTGTAAAAAGGCTCTTACGGAATTAAAAAAAAGGCTTTTTTCAATACCCAGTTTATAATTGTATGAAATTACAAGAGGGATTATTATTAAAATGAAGCTTAAAGCTATTAAAGGGAAGTTCATAAATTGCCTTTTTTATTGGAATTTTATTATACTTATAAAAAAATTAAAAGGATAATGATGAAAATCCTGAACATAAAAAATGATGATTTTCAAAAAGAGTTTAACGAAATTTTGTCAAGAGGCAAAATGGATATTGAAAATGTTGAAGGTATTGTTAAAAATATAATAAATGAAGTTAAAAATGACGGTAATAAAGCCCTGTTTGAACATATTGAAAAATTTGACAAATGGAATCCGGAGAAAGACGCCGATTTGGAAATCCCGAAAGAAGAAATGAAAAGAGCTTATGAAAATCTGGATGCTAAGCTGAAAAAAGCGCTTCATCTGGCATATGACAGAATAAAAGCCTATCACGAAAAACAGCTTCCTAAAACATGGCTTACGTTTGAAGACAACGGAACCGTCTTAGGTCAAAAAGTTACGCCTGTGGACAGTGCCGGGGTATATGTTCCGGGTGGAAAAGCTTTTTATCCCAGTTCACTTTTAATGAATGTGATACCTGCTGTTGTCGCAGGGGTTAAAGAAATAGTGGTAACCACTCCCGTTATAGAAAACAAACCTAATGAACTTTTGTTGGCGGCGCTTTTTATATGCGGTATGCCGAAAACCTATAAAGTAGGAGGTGCGAGTGCAATTGCCGCTATGGCTTACGGGACGCAAACAATACCGAAAGTAGATGTGATAACGGGTCCCGGAAATATATTTGTAGCAACTGCTAAAAAGCTTGTTTACGGGGAAGTAAATATTGATATGATAGCAGGGCCCAGCGAAATAGGAATTATCGCCGACAAAACCGCAAAGCCAAACTATATGGCAATTGATCTTCTTTCGCAGGCCGAACATGATGAAATGGCAAGTTCGATTATGATTACAAACAGCGAAGAACTGGCTGAAAAAACAAAAAAAGAAGTTTACAGATTTTTAGATAAACTGGAAAGAAAAGAAATAGCACAAAAATCAATAAAAGAAAGAGGTGCGATAATAGTTGTCAATACAATTAACGAGGCAATTAACCTTATGAATGAAATTGCACCGGAACATCTGGAAATAGTTACGGCAAACCCGTTTGAGCTTCTTCCTAAAATAAAACATGCCGGAGCTATATTTTTAGGTGAAAATACGCCTGAGCCTATCGGGGACTATATTGCAGGGCCTAATCATACGCTTCCGACCGGCGGGACGGCAAAATTTTATTCACCTTTGAATGTTGAAATATTTATGAAAAAATCTTCTATTATTTCGTTTAGTAAAGAGGCAATCCGGAGTATGGGCGAAGAGTGCGCGCTTCTTGCCCATACGGAAGGGTTGACCGCACACGAAAAATCTGTTTTGGAAAGACTGAAATAATTGAAAGAGACAATACTTTCAATTGCTTCGTTTTTCAGTGATACTGTCTGGGATCTGTTTCCCAATTCTCCTGTTGCTTTTTTGATATATCTGGGCGGTTTTACGCTGTTTTGTGTTCTGTTGATTTTTTATTTTGCAAAACGTTCAAATAAAAAAACCGAAAAGAAAACCGAAAAAAAAGAGCTTACTATCGATGATTTAATTAAAATAGCCAATAATCCCAAATCAGGCGTATCAGATTTACTTGCCGCTTTAAAACTTTACAACGGTAAATTTGTTGTTGCGATGGATAAGGAAAAGTCAATAGAATTTTTAAAAAAGGTTTTAAATCACAAGCACAGGGAAAAAGTTTTGTTTGATTATTTTCACGGAAGTATACTGCCTAAAAATATTACATTCAGGGATGTGCTCGATAAGCTTGAAAAAGAGGCGTTGAATAAATAGTGAAAGAAGGCGCAAAGGGGGAAGAGATGAAGAGGAAAGAGAAAAAGATGAAGAAAATATAAAATTTTAAGTTCAAAAAATCAATACTAAGTGTCAGGCACTGATAGTTTTAACAGGCAATACATAAATATACCAATTATTGAAATTTAACAACTTTATAACCAGTATATTAATATACAGATGCTAAAACAGTATGATTATAACTTCTTAAAAAGAAGGAATTGTTAATTTAATGATTTATAGTGTCTGTCACTTTTAATGTAAAATAAAAAGAGAAAGAGATTAAACTCTGTCTCTTAATCCCAAAGCTGTAATTACTTCAAGATATTTGTCATGATTTTTTCTTTTAAGATATCTCATAAGTCTTTTTCTTTGACCAACTAATTTAAGTAAACCCAGTCTGCTTGAATGATCGTGTTTGTGCTGTTGTAAATGTTCGTTGATTTCATTGATTCTTTCAGTCAAAAGCGCGATTTGAACCGCAGGACTTCCAGTATCTTTGTCATCATTTCCGAATTTAGCGATTATTTCTCTTTTTTTCGCCGAATCCAAAGCCATCTTAGCCTCCTGATTGGTAAATTTTCAATTTGCATTGAATTGAAATGAAAGTATATCCGTTTTCATTGAAAAAATCAAATTTTTAGTTAAAATTATGTAAAAAGGTTTGCAACATATGAAAAAACTGTTTATATTATTTTTGCTGTCGGTTTTTTCTTTTGGAAAAAACATATTGATTTTAAATTCATATTCCATACAACTTGAATGGACAAAAGGAGAACTGGAAGGTATTCTTAACACACTGCAAAACCAAAAACATATTAAAAAATATGTTGAATTTATGGATACTAAGATATTTAGACCGACACCTCTTAGAATGTTTAATTATTATTATTATCTTGAAGAAAAGTATAAAAAAATAAACTTTGATATAGTAATAACAACCGATGACAATGCATTAAATTTTGTAAAAAAATATAAAAATTTTCCTCTGTTAAAAAAAACAAAAGTTTTTTTCTGCGGTGTTAACAACCTTTCTCTGGCGGATAAATTAAATAAAAACATATATACAGGTGTTTTTGAAAAAAAAGAGCCTTTGGAGAATTTAAACTTCGCAAAAAAAATAAAACCTAATCTGAAATATGTATATATTGTTTCCGATGCCACAGTTTCTGGAACACTTGTAGTAAAACAGTATTTAAAAGCTTTTAAAAATATAAAAAACATTAAATTTACAGTAATTAATAAACAGGATTTAAACCAGGTGTTAAAAATTCTTAAAAACTTTAAGAAAAATTCAGTAATGATGCTTTTAACGCCGTCAAGTTATTATTATAACGGGGAACATATAAATTATATTGTTGCAATGTGGATGATTTCTAAAATTTATAATAATCCTATAATTGTGCATACGGATATACTCGTAAATATTTCTAAGACGAATGTTGTAGGCGGAAAAGTTACGGATGCGATATCCCAGGGTAAAGTAATGGCAAAAAAAGTTTTGGAATATTTAAACGGAAAAAAAATCAAAGACATTCCTTATACTTTTGAAAAAGCAAATAAAATGTATTTAAATGTAAAAAATTTAATGAAATTCGGCGTAAATCCTTATAATTTAGGTTACCAAAAGGCAGTATATATAAATAAGCCGACGTCATTTTGGGAAATGTATAAAGAATGGATAATTGTTTTTTCCCTTTTTATTATAACGGTTATATTGTTTTTGGTTGTTTTTGTGTTTAAAAACAGACAGCTTAAAAATTATAATGAAAAAATAAAAGAGTTAAACCAGTCTTTGGAAGAAAGGGTTAAAACAGCTGTTGATGAAATTTCTCAAAAAGATCAAATTCTTGCACATCAGACAAGACTTGCGGCAATGGGTGAAATGATCGGTGCGATTTCGCATCAGTGGAGACAGCCTTTGAATACGCTAGCAATTAATATACAGATGCTTCCGGAATATATCGAGGAACACGGCTGTGATGAGGATAAGATAGAAGAATTTGTAGAGAAAAATATGAAAACTATTTTTTTTATGAGTGCAACGATTGACGATTTCAGAAACTTTTTTAAAGATAATAAGAAAAAATGTGAATTTAGTATAAAAGAAGCGGTAAACGATACGCTTAAACTGATTAAAGAGCAGTTAAAAGCCAAACATATAAAAGTTGAAATTATTGGAGATGATTTCCGTATATACGGGAGTAAAACACAGTTTCAGCAGGTTTTACTGAATCTTATTTCAAATTCACAGGATGCAATTATTGAAAATAAAACCGAACACGGTAAAATTACGGTAAATATTAATTCCGCCGACATGAGTGTTTCGATTATTGATAACGGAGGCGGGGTTGACGATACAATAAAATATAAAATTTTTGAGCCTTATTTTACAACCAAGGATATAAAGGGAACCGGAATAGGGCTTTATATGTCAAAAACCATTATTGAAAAATATTTTTTCGGCAGACTTGAAGTATCGGACAGTGAAAAAGGAGCTGTTTTTACCGTTAAATTTAACTAAAAAAGATAATTTGTGTATAATTTTACAAAAAAGGATTAACTTTGCTGTTTACAAAATCAACCGCCTATACTTTACATGCGTTAGTTGAACTTTCAAAGTTCGATAAACCCGTAGATGTAACACATCTTGCGGAAATAACCGAACTGCCAAAACCGTTTTTGGCAAAACTTTTGCAGACTCTTTCAAGAAAAGGGTTTGTGAGATCTTTTAAAGGTATTCACGGTGGGTTTATTCTTTCAAAAGAACCTAAGGAAATGAAAATAATAGAAATATTCAGGGTTATGGAAGATAAAGACTCTCTTGTTTTTTACTGTTCAAGCGATCCTGAGGACTGTATGAGGGACAGAGCGGGTATTTGTTCGATAAGACCTTTTTTTGCTTTTTTGGAAGATGAATTCTTAAAAATTGTGGGTAATTATACGCTAGCCGATGTAATAAGGATGAAAGCTGATAAATAAAGTTAAAAAATCACTTAAAATATTTAGCGAAATAACAGATTTAGGCGTTGTTGCCTTTGTATTTGCCATTTTGCTTATTATTATTGTCCCTCTGCCGAGCGGCATACTTGATTTTTTCTTAACTGTTTCTTTATCTGTCGGGGTTTTGATTCTTCTTTTAAGTCTGTATATCCCAAAACCTACGGATTTTACAACATTTCCTACAATAATTCTGATTGTAACCCTTTACAGGCTTTCTCTTAATGTAGCCACTACCAGGATGATTTTAAGTAAAGGTCATGAAGGTCCTCAATCCGTATCCGAAATAATTACGGCTTTTGGTAATTTTGTAGTAGGGGGGAATTACGTAATCGGTATTATCGTTTTTATTATTCTTGTAATAATCAACTTTATGGTTATTACGCAGGGTTCTACCAGGGTTGCGGAAGTTGCGGCAAGATTTACACTTGACGCTATGCCGGGTAAACAGATGGCTATTGATGCGGATTTGAATGCCGGATTAATAGATGAATCGGAAGCAAAACAGAGAAGGGCGGAGCTTATTCAGGAAGCGAATTTTTACGGGGCGATGGACGGTGCGAGTAAATTTGTAAAAGGTGATGCGATTGCGGGTATCATTATTACGCTCGTAAATATTATAGCCGGATTTATGATAGGCGTTTTTCAAATGGGTCTGGATTTGGCTCATGCAGCTTCTACATATACTATTTTAACCGTAGGTGACGGGCTGGTGGGGCAGATTCCGGCACTTATGATATCCACTGCTACGGGTATTATAATCACAAGAGCCACAAAAGACGATACGAATTTTGCCCAGGGAGTTATCAAACAGCTTATCAGGGATTATAAAGTTGTTTTAATTGTGGGGACTATTTTGTTTTTTATGGCGTTTATTCCGGGGTTTCCTACCGGAAGTATGATTTTTGTAGGAATGATTTTCTTAACCACCGGATATTTGATGATGGAAACACAAAGGGGTGTTGATCCTCTGGAAGAGCTGATAGGTAAATTTAAAAAGAAACCGCCGAAGGTTAGAAAAGAAACAAAACAGGAACAGGGTGCTAAACAAAGTGAAGAAAAACCGAAAAAATCTCCGGAAGAAATGGCACAGGAAGAAGAAAAAGTTCTTGAAGATATACTTAAAGTCGAGCTTTTGGAGCTTGATATAGGTTATCAGCTTATAAAAATAGCCGATCCGAACCAGGGTGGGGATCTTTTGGACAGAATAAAAACAATGCGTAAAAAAATCGCCCAGGATTTCGGATTTCTTGTGCCTCAGATAAGAATAAAAGACAATTTGCATTTAAAACCCACAGAATATCAGATTTTGTTAAAAGGTGTTGAAGTTGCGAAAGGCGAAATTTTCCCAGATCAGTATCTTGCCATGTCCACTCCTATGGTTATTGAGGAAATAGAAGGAGAAAAGGTGAAGGAGCCGGCATTCGGAATAGACGCCATATGGATTGAAGAGGATAAAAAAGAAGAGGCGCTTATGAACGGTTATACCGTTGTGGACGCTTCAACCGTTATCGTGACGCATATAAGCGAGATTATTAAGAAATACGCGGAAGAGCTGTTGACCCGTCAGGATGTTCAGGGGATGCTCGACAGGGTTAAAAAAGATTTTCCAGCAATAGTGGATGATGCCCTCAAAGTTGCAAATGTCGGTTTGATTCAGAGAGTTTTAAAAGCTCTTCTTCATGAAAAAATACCTATAAAAGATATGATTACAATTCTTGAAACAGTTGCGGATGTGGCTGAATATACCAAGAATATAGATGTAATAGTCGAACATGTCCGCAGTTCTCTTAGCCGTGTGATTACCAAGCTTTATGAAAGTGAGGACGGCACACTGAAACTTATTACGTTTGATACGCCGACCGAACAGTATCTTATGAATAAACTTCAACAACAGGGTGAACAAAAACAATTTATACTTACAGTAGCCGAAATGAATAAACTTGTGGAAGAAATAAGCTCAGCCGCTTCGGAACTATTGAATAAAGGAATAGCCCCTGTTGTGCTGATAGTTGATCCTTTAATCAGGAAACCGCTTGCGGAAATACTGGAAAGATTCGGAGTTGATGTTGTTGTCCTTTCTCATGCAGAAATAGATTCAAACGCCAAATTTGAAGTGTTGGGAAGCGTAAGTATTGATTTTAACGGCGAAAGCGGCAATACACAGCTTTAATCTTTAAAAGCCATAAATGTTGCAAAGTTGTTCCATCTGAAAATCACTTCCACATCTTTAAAGCCTGTATTTTTCAGCATTTCAATGTTTTCCTGCATGGTATAAGGAATTAAAACGTTTTCAAGTGCCTCTCTTTTTTGTGCTATTTCAAATTCGCTGTAACCCATTCTTTTTTTATAATCGTAATACAAGTCAATCATTCTTTTATTGAGTTTTTTATTTTCCGTAATAAGTTTTTCGCTCATTAAAAAAATTCCTTTTGGTTTCAGGGAATTATATATTTTGCGTATCAGTTTTTCTCTTTGCAGGGGTCTTATAAACTGAATTGTATAATTTGCCGTTATTGCTTTTTGATTTTCAAAAGAGAAGTCCATAAAATCCTTTTGAATAAATTTAATGTCCGCCCCAAACGCTTTTGCTTTGTTTTTTGCCCTTTTTATCATGGCTTCGGAATTGTCTATGCCCGTAAGATGAAGGTTTTTTTTTCTTTTGGCAAGCTCTATTAAAAATGTTCCTGTTGAGCTGCCGAGATCGGTTACGCTTTCGCCGTCATTTAAAAAATGTTCCAAAATATCAATCTGCAAAAAAAGATTTTCCTTATAAAACGGGACGCTTCTGTTGAGCATATCGTCAAATACACTGGCTACATTTTCATCAAATTCAAACTGTTTTTCTATCGGAGTGTTAAAAACTCTGTCTTTCATTTTTATCCTTTGGTATAATTATAATAATTTTATCAAAAAAGGGCTTTTTAATGAAAGACGCAACCTTGGCATTACATTACGGATATGAAAAAGATAAAGAAAAATCAATGCAGGTTCCGATTTATATGACTACGGCATATGAATATGAAGATACCGATCATGCCGCAAGGCTTTTTGATTTAAGTGAAGAAGGCAATATCTACACGCGTATAGGAAATCCCACAACAAGGGTTTTTGAGAAAAGAATAGCTGTTTTGGAAAGAGGAATTGACGCAATAGCCGTTTCAAGCGGAATGGCTGCTATATTTTTTGCTGTTTCTAATCTTGCCGGAAACGGGGATAATGTAATAATATCCGATAAACTGTATGGAGGCAGTATTACGCTTAACACTCAGACGCTTAAAAAATTCGGAGTAAATGCAAAATATTTTGATGTTCATAAAGCTGATGTTCTGGAAAGTCTGATTGATGAAAAAACCAAACTTATCTTAATGGAAAGTGTGGCAAATCCCGCATTAACAGTTCCGGATTTTGAAAAAATAGTGCAAATTGCAAGAAAGCACAATGTAATAGTCGTATGTGACAATACCATCGCCACTCCATACGGAGTAAAGCCTGTTGAGCTTGGGGTTGATATCGTTGTCCACAGTGCCAGTAAATATATTGCAGGAAACGGCAGTGCGATAGCGGGATGCATTATTGAAGCACCTTTTGCAAAGGAAAAACTGAGAACTTCAAGATATCCTTACTTTAACGAGCCCGATGAAAGCTATCACGGTCTTGTTTATAACGAAAAATTTGAAAATCCTTTTATTGCAAGGGCGAGACTTGCGCTTCTAAGGGATTTCGGGGCGGTAATTTCCCCTTTTAATTCATGGCTTCTTTTGCAGGGGCTTGAACATCTGCATCTGAGAATAAAGGAGCATTCCAAAAACGCTCTTAAAATTGCTCAATTTTTACAGCAGCATCCTAAAATCCAAAAAGTAAATTATCCTTTTTTGAAAGACAACGTCAATTATCCTTATGCGGAAAAATATCTAAAATACGCCGGAGGCATTGTGAGTTTTGAAGTGGAAAGCTATGAAAAGGCAAAAAAAATAGTAAGCAATCTGAAAATTTTCTCACTAGTAACCAATATAGGGGACAGCAAGTCACTTGCAACACATCCCGCAAGCACAACGCATCAGCAGTTAAATCATGCCGAACTTGTAGCCGCAGGCGTCCCGGAAGGCTTGATTAGGCTTAGCATAGGACTTGAAGATGCGGAGGACTTGATAAAGGATCTTCATGAATCGCTTAATTAATCGTCTTTTTTTTATTCCGGTGTTTTTTGTAGTAATGGGTTTTGTTTTTTTTAGTGCTTTTTATGCTGTTTATGTAGAAAATTTTGCTGAAAAATGGTTTGATAAAACCGCAGATATTATAGTTGAACATAAAAAAGAAGATTTAAAAATCGAATTAAATTCCATAAGGGATGCATTTGAGGAAATCAGATTTGCAAATTACACTATTTTTGAAAACAGTATGTATGAAGTTTTGAAAATATTTCTTAAAAATTTTGATTATAGTCATAGGGATATAGTTAAATATTTTCAAAATTACAAAACAGACAATATGTTTTTGTTTATAATTTCTAAAAAACTTGTTTATCCTGAAATAAAAGAACAGTATATTTATTCCGGTAAAACAAAACATTTGATTGTGGAATACAAACACAAAAAATATCTTGCATATGAATTAAAAGATAAAGATAAAATCTTAGGAATTGCGGTTTCTTTGGATAAAATAGATAATTTAGTGAAAAAAGAGATAGTGGAATACGTTAGAAATATTGATAAAAACAAATCTTCTTATGTAGTTGTCGTTCATATTACAAACTGGAATGCAACAAAAGGGGTTTTTGCCAAAACTTTATACCATCCAATTAAATCAATGGTTAATAAATCGGCTTCACTTGATAAAACCGATATTAACGGATATCCGTATAGAAAAAAATATTTTGAATGTCTGAAAAGAAAAAACGAATGTTTTGTAACATATCATTTTAAAAATCCTCTTTCAGGTAAAATTGAAAAAAAATTCAGTTATTTTACCGTTTTTAAACCTTATAATTTTATGCTTATGAAAGGTTATTATTGCAGCAGTATTCAAAAAGACATAAACGAAGCAAAAAAGCATGTCGTTTCCAATATAAGATCGCTTTACAGAGCCACATTGTATATAATGATTTTATTGGTATTAATCAATTCCGTTATTGCCTTTTTTATTTCAAGAAAAATAAAGAATCAGATTTTAAAAGAATACAATATATTAAAAAACAATTATGAACAAGCCAAAAAAGAGCTTTTAAACAAAGTTTATTATGACCCGTTAACCGGATTGCCGAACAGATACAAGCTTTTTGAAGATGTTGATTCATTTGAATCTTTGTGTGTTGTCGATATTGATGATTTTTCATATATTAATGATATTTACGGTTTTGATACGGGAAATAAAATATTAATATATTTAAGCCGCTTCTTAAATAAAAAATACAAAAATGTTTACAGGACGGGAAGCGATGAGTTTACAATATGTTTAGACTATAAAATAACCGGAGATGAAATTAAACAGTTAATTAACACTAATTTATTTTATGAAGACATAAAAATAAATCTTTCGGCAGGTGTGAGCTATTTGAAAGAAAAACTTTTTGAAACGGCGGAAACAGCACTGAAACTTGCTTTAAGAGATAAAAACATTAAATATAAAATCTATGATGAAAGCATACAGCATATCCAAAAAGAAAGAATTAAAAAAATTCAACACCTGTCCAAAATACTGGAAGAAGAAAATGTTATTCCATATTATCAGTGTATTGTAAATAAAAACGGAGAAGTTATAAAGTATGAAGCGTTGATGAGGCTTAAAGAGGGAAGTAAGATTTATTCGCCGTTTCAGTTTATGGATGCAATAATAGAGGCCAAGCTTTACAACAGGTTTTCCCGCATGATGATAAAAAAAGTTTTTAGCGAAATAAAACATTTCAGTGTTCCCGTCTCCATTAACCTTTCTTTTTCCGATATTGCGGATCAAATAACAAGAGAAACGGTTTTGGATTTACTAAAAACAAATACCGGCGGCAAAATTGTTTTTGAAATACTTGAAACTGAAAATATTGAACAGTTTGACATTGTTTATAATTTTATAAATGAAGTAAAAAAATACGGTGTAAAAATAGCAATTGACGATTTTGGAAGCGGATATTCGAATCTAGTAAATATTCTTAGGCTTTATCCGGATTATTTAAAAATAGATGCGTCGCTTGTAAAAAATTTAGATGATCAAAAGTATGTTGAAATTGTGAAATTTATAGCAGGATTTGCGCATAAATTCAATATTATAACGACTGCGGAATTTGTAAGCGACAAAGAAAAGTTTAAAATTTTAAAAAATATAGAAATAGATGAATTTCAGGGATATTATTTTTGTGAACCTCAGCCGCTTAAAACTTAATATGATAAAATTACACGAAAAAAAAGGTAGATATGAAAATTGAAACCAAAACGGCTAAATTTACCAAGCCATTATATCTTGAAAGCGGCCGTATTCTCGAGCCGTGGCAGATTAAATATGAAACTTACGGCGAACTTAATGAAAAAAAAGACAATGTAATACTTATAACCCATGCCCTTTCAGGTTCGCATCATGCCGCAGGTATGTATGAAGGTGACAGAAAACCCGGCTGGTGGGATTCGCTTATAGGTGACGGAAAGGCTGTCGATACAACTAAATATTTTGTAATTTCCACAAATGTAATCGGAAGCTGTTTCGGTTCGACTTCCCCTATGTCTCCGGTTAATCCGGGCTCGCACGAAAGATACAGGCTTAAATTCCCCGTTATTACGATAAAAGATATGGTAAAAGCTCAGAAAATACTCCTTGATTCACTGGGTATAAAACATCTTAAAGCAATTATCGGCGGCAGTATGGGGGGAATGCAGGCTTTAAGGTTTGCCGTTGATTTCCCGGGCTTTTGCGAGAATATCGTTCCTATTGCCACCACCTATCAGACGAAACCTTATGTTATTGCTATTAACAAGTCTATGATGGAGGCCGTCAGAAGTGACTGTGAATTTCAAAACGGAAATTATGATCCCGAAACAATAAAAGAAAAAGGCTTAAAAGGACTGAGTGCCGCGCGTATGATAGGGTATTTGAATTATATTTCGCCAAAAACTTTTGAAAAAAAGTTCGGCAGGGAGTATGTAAAAACTGACGGTATGTTTGAGCTTTTCGGGAGGTTTCAGGTTGAAAGCTATTTGGAATATAACGGGGCTATGTTTCCGAAATGGTTTGATCCTTTAAGCTATATTTATATATTAAAAGCCATTTCTATATTTGATATAAGCAGAGGGTTTAATTCGCTTGAAGAAGCGTTTTGCCAAATAAAAGATAAAATGCATTTAATTTCGTTCAGCGGTGATACGCTCTTTTTTCCTGAGGAGATGAGAGATATCAAAAGATTTATGGACAGTGTGGGCGGCAGATGTAATTATTTTGAAATAAACAGTGATTACGGGCATGACAGTTTTTTGGTTGAGCTTGACAAGTTTAATTTTATTATAAGCGATATACTTGCCGGAAAAATCAGATAAGGAGAATTAATGCAGGATTTTGAGAAAAAGTTAAAAGAGGCGAAAGAACTTTTGGAAAGATTGAATGACCCGGAATTAACCCTGCATGAAGCTATGAAATTTTATAAAAAGGGTGTCAAACTTCTTGAAGAAGCCACAAAAATGATTGAAGAAGCCAAATTGCAGTTTCAAGAGTTAAAATGAAAATAGCTCTTTTGCAAAGTGCCGAACTTCCTTTTGACAAAGCAAAGCTTAACTATTATCTGAATATTGCCAAAACGGAAGAGGTTAAACTGTTTGTTTTGCCCGAATATGTTTTAAACAGGTTTTTTAAAGAGCTTGAAAACATGCCTTTAAATTTTGTAAAAGAACAGTCAAACCACCAGTTAAAACTTCTGAAAAAACTTTCACTTGTGTATAACATTACAATTTTAGCACCTTTAATAACGGTAAAAAGCGGCAGAAAATACAAAACAATAGTAAGATTTCAAAAAGGAAAGGCAAGATTTTATTATCAGCAGGTTTATATGCCGTATAGTCACTGGAACGAAGAAAGTTTCTTTGATAAAAAAGAGTCAAAACCTTTTATTTTTTCTCTGGGAAATATCAGAATAGGTGTTATGTTCGGATTTGAGTCCCATATTTCCGTTTTCTGGGAATATTTTGCAAAAAAGAAAACGGATATTGTAATAGTGCCTAGTGTGGGAACGTTTAATTCCTCAAAAAGATGGTTTGAGCTTTTAAAAACGTTTGCTTTTATTAAAAATATGTATGTTGCAAGAGTAAACAGGGTAGGGGAATGGAACGGGTGGAAATTTTATGGTAATAGTTTTGTAATAGACCCGGAAGGGAAACTTGTAAATTCTTTGGGCGATAAGGAAGAATTGCTTATAGCCAATATTGATAAACATTCGGTTAAGGAAGCCAGAAAAGAGTGGGGATTTAATAAAATCAGCAGTCAAATTAATTTTTAGATTAATATTTTTCCAGTATTTCATAGGCTGTATTTCTCTGAGCCGGAATTTCTCCAATGTCTTTTATGAGTTCAATCATTTCCTGCTTATTCATGGCATTTTGTGCTCCTGCACTTCGGACGACGTTTTCCTCCATCATGGTTGAACCTAAATCATTGGCACCGTAAAGCAGGGCAAGCTGACCTATATAACTTCCCTGTGTAACCCAGCTGGACTGTAAATTTTTAAAATTATCCAAAAACAGCCTTGCTACGGCAAGGTATCTAAGATATCTGTTTGATGAAGTTTTAAAAGTTACAATTCCTTTTTTATACAGTTCGGTATTATAAGGCTGAAAAGACCACATTATAAATGCTCTGAAACCTCCCGTTTCATCTTGCAGACGTCTTATTAAATCCCAGTGTTCGACTATTTCCTCAACGCTTTCAACAGTTCCGAACATCATGGTTGCAGTGGTTTTCATTCCTATTCGGTGTGCGGTTTTATGAACATTAAGCCATTCGGAGGTGTCAATTTTTCTCGGTGCTATAATATCCCTGACCCTGTCGCTTAGAATTTCGGCACCGGCACCGGGTATGGAGCTCAGTCCTTTATTTTTCAGCTTTTGAAGAACTTCTTTTACCGACAGTTTGGAAACTTTTGCGATATATGAAATTTCAGGGGCGGAAAAACCGTGAATAGTAATTTTCGGGTATTTTTTGTGTATATGTTCGACTAGATTTTCATAAAAATCTATTTTCAGATTAGGATGCACTCCGCCCTGGAAAAGTATCTGTGTCCCTCCTATTTCCATTAATTCTTCTATTTTTTTATCAATTTCTTCAAAACTTAAAATATAAGATTCTTTGTTTTTTTTATGTCTGTAAAAGGCGCAGAATTTACAGTCTATACAGCATATATTTGTATAATTTATATTTCTGTCCACAATAAAAGTTGTTATTTTATCAGGATGAAGTTCTCTTTTTTTAGCAAGAGCCATTTCCCCAAGTGTTATTAAATCTTCATTTTTTATCAATTCTATAGCTTTTTGCTTTGAAAGCCTCAAAATCGCTCCTTTTTTTCTAATATTTTTGTATAATTCATTAAAAAAGATTTTCCTGATAATAACAAAAAAGGCAATATAATGGAAGAAACAGTTTTACAAATTTCCAAAAAAGCGTTTGATGAATTAAAAAAAGTTCACAAACCGCCGTATCCTCTTTATTATAAAAACGTATTTATATCACTTGCAAAGCAGAAAGGCGTGTTTGAGGAACTAAATCCTAAAATTATGTGTGTAGAACCTGATATAAACGAAACGCTTTTAAACCATACTGTAAAAACAATAAAAGAAGTTTCAAACGTTTCAAAAGAAATTAAACAGGATTCTGAAAATCTGATTGAAGAAGTCGCCCCTATGCAGATTGATGAGCTAAAAGAAACGATTATGCAGTTCAGTGCCGGACTGTTACAAAAAATAAACAGACTTGAAGAAACGGTTCATTCTCTTGAAAGCGAGCTTGACAAAGCTTATAAAGAACTTCTTATAGACCCGCTTACAAAAACATTAAACAGAAAGGCGTTAAACAATGATCTTAACACTATTCTGGAAAAAGGAAAAGATAAAGAACTTGATTTGGTTATTGCAATAATCGATTTGGATTACTTTAAAGAAATTAATGATAAATTCGGACATCTGGTAGGGGATTTTGTCTTGATAAAAATAGCCGAAATGATAAAGAAAATGATAAGAAAAGAAAATAAAATATACAGATACGGCGGTGATGAATTTGTAATTATTTTTAACAGAATGAGTCTGATTCAGGTTGAAAATATTATTTATAGGATAATTAAAAAACTTGAAAGCACACTTTTAAAATACAAAGATGATTTGATTAAGGTTACTGTTTCAATAGGTGTTACCAAGCATAAAAAAGGCGATGGGTTTGATGAAATTATAAAAAGGGCGGATCAGGCTCTTTATAAAGCAAAAGTCAACAGAAACGGTTTTTATATAAAGGATTGATATGAATATATTTGACGGTATTATAATAGCAATAACGCTGATATTGGCAATAAAAGGTTATTTTAACGGTATCATAAAAGAACTTGCGGGACTTGTTGGTATTATCGGAGGACTTTTTCTGGCTTCGAAATTTTTTCATCAGAGTGGAGTTTATATAAATGATCATCTCTTTGAAATTCCGAACAAGTCGGCGGTGGATCTGGTTGGGTTTATTGTTGTTTTTGTAGGTTTTTGGCTTTTGACGGTATTTATAGGATTTTTACTTGGAAAAATATTAAAAATAAGTGCCCTTGGAGCGCTTGACAGAATTTTGGGATTTATTTTTTCCGGAGCGAAGTTTTTTCTCCTTGTCAGTATTATAGTGGCGATGCTTTGGCAGGTGGCGTTTGTCAGGGAAAAAATGCAAAGTTATACAAAAAACAGTTTTATTTGTCCTGTTTTGGTAAAAACCGGTAAAGCTGTTTTAAATATTACGCCCGAAGATTTAGAAAAATTGCGTAAAAATGTTAAAATTCCACAACTTAACAAATAAAGGATTATCTGAATGTTTAGTAACGAATATTTAAAACTCAGAATGCAAAAAGCTGATAAGCTTAAAGAGGAAGGAATTAATCCTTACGGACACAATTCGAAGAGAAATATAAAAATTGAAGAGTTTATAGAAAAAAACACGGATGTTGAAAATTTAGAAAACAAAAGAGATGAAAGCAGGAATTTTACAGTAGCAGGACGTGTAAAATTCCTAAGACTTATGGGAAAAGCCGCATTTTTCAAAATTGAGGATATAAGCGGCGTTTTGCAGGTGTATATGTCAAAAAACAACCTTGGTGATAAATTCAATCTTTTGAAAAAAACAATGGAAGTGGGAGATATAGTAGAAGTTAGCGGTTTTCCTTTTGTTACAAAAACGGGAGAACTGAGTATACATGCCGAGGATGTGAAAATACTTACAAAAGCAATCCATCCGCTTCCTGAAAAATTCCACGGTTTAACGGATGTGGAACTGCGATACAGACAAAGATACCTTGATATGATTATGAATAAAGAAGTAAGGGATACGTTTCTTTTGAGAAGCAGGATTGTTTCGTTAGTGAGGGAATTTTTCTTAAATCACGGTTTTCTGGAAGTGGAAACGCCTATGCTTCATACCGTTGTAGGAGGTGCTAACGCTAAACCGTTTATGACTCATCATAATGCGCTCGATATAGATATGAATCTTAGAATTGCTCCCGAACTGTTTCTGAAAAGACTGATTGTGGGCGGTTTTGAAGCCGTGTTTGAGCTTAACAGAAATTTTAGAAACGAGGGGATTGACCATACCCACAATCCGGAATTTACAATGATAGAATTTTACTGGGCTTATCATACAAAAGATGATTTGATAAATCTGACAAAAGAGCTTTTTGATTATCTTTTTGGGAAATTAAATCTGCCTAAAAAGCTTTCGTATGGTGATATTCAGATAGATTGTGACAATTGGAATGTCATCACATATAAAGATGCGTTAATAAAAATAGGTAATATTCCTGAAAATATCATTGACGATGTTGACGCTATGAAAAAATACTTAAAAGAACACGGGGTGGAGCTTGAAGAACATATTGATTCAAAAGGTAAATTATGGGCTGAACTTTTTGACGAATTTGTTGAAAGTAAACTTACCGACCCTACATTCATAAGTGATTTTCCGGTTGAAATTTCACCTCTTGCAAGAAGAAGTGACGACAATCCTGAAATTGCCGAAAGATTCGAGCTTTTTATAGCAGGGCGTGAAATAGCAAACGGATTTAACGAACTTAATGATCCGCTTGATCAGTATGAAAGATTTAAAGCCCAGCTTGAAGCTAAGGCAAAAGGTGACGAAGAAGGTATGGATATGGATTATGATTACATCCGTGCCCTTCAATACGGTATGCCTCCGACAGCCGGTGAAGGTATAGGTATAGACAGGCTTGTAATGCTTTTGACAAACTCACATTCTATTAAAGATGTGATTTTGTTTCCTACAATGAAACCAAAAAAAGAAATAAAAGACGAAGACGACGTAAAATAAAAAAAGGAGAAATAATGAGTTTAAAAGATTACGATATTGACGTATATTCAATAATTGAAAAAGAACTTCAAAGACAGACGGATCATTTGGAAATGATTGCAAGTGAAAACTTTACACTCCCTGAAGTTATGGAAGCCATGGGAAGCGTATTTACAAACAAATATGCCGAAGGTTATCCGTATAAAAGATATTACGGAGGGTGTGAGTATGCGGATTTAGTAGAACAGTTGGCGATAGACAGGGCAAAAGAGCTTTTTGGATGTGAGTTTGCAAACGTTCAGCCTCATTCAGGAAGTCAGGCGAATGGAGCCGTGTATGTGGCACTTTTGAAACCTCTTGACAAGCTTCTCGGGATGGATTTAAGCAACGGAGGACACTTGACTCACGGTGCAAAAGTGAATTTTTCAGGTAAACATTATCACAGCTTTTCTTACGGAATTGATGAAAAAACAGGAAGAATTGATTATGACAGAGTCCGTGATATTGCAAAAATAACTAAACCGAAAATGATTGTTTGCGGTGCGAGTGCTTATCCAAGGGAAATTGATTTTGCTAAATTTAGAGAAATCGCAGACGAAGTCGGTGCTATTTTAATGGCTGATGTGGCACACATTGCCGGACTTGTAGTTGCAGGTGAGCATCCTCATCCGTTCCCTCACTGTGATGTTGTAACCACTACAACCCATAAAACACTAAGAGGTCCAAGAGGCGGACTTATTCTTACAAACAACGAAGAATACGCTAAAAAAATCAACAGCGCAATTTTCCCTGGAATTCAGGGAGGTCCTCTTGTTCATGTAATTGCGGCAAAAGCCGTAGGATTTAAAATGAATCTGGATGCAAGTTGGAAAGAATATGCAAAACAGGTAAAAGTTAACGCAAAAGTCTTAGCTGAAATACTTCTTGAAAGAGGATACGACATAGTAAGCGGAGGAACTGACAACCACTTAGTGTTAGTAAGTTTCCTAAATAAAGAATTTAGCGGTAAAGAAGCTGAAGAGGCATTAGGAAGAGCCGGAATTACAGTAAATAAAAACACTGTTCCGGGCGAAAAAAGAAGTCCTTTTGTAACCAGCGGTGTAAGAATCGGTTCGCCTGCACTTACTGCAAGAGGTATGAAAGAAGAGGAATTCAGGCTTATTGCTACAAGAATAGCGGATGTATTGGATGATATTTACAATCTTGAATTACAAGATAAAGTGGCGGCCGAGCTTAAGGAACTTGCTGGCAAATTCGTAATTTACGACAGACCTACATATTAATTAAAACAGGGGATTTCCCCTGAATAAAAAAGGAGAAAAAGTTGGCTTATACAGTTGATATTTCACTCATAAAAATGAATAAAAACTACTATTATGAATATAAAGGTTCAATTGTTAATAAAATTGTCTATAAGGGCAGAACGTTTTTTGATAAGTATGAAAAAATTGGAAAGCCTTTAACATTTCAGGTTATGAACGAACATGCCGAAAGAAAAATTATAGTCGCGCACGATTTGATAAACAGACAGAGAAATATAGTTGAAAATATTGTTTTTGATTATAACGGAAGAGATCCTGAAAGATTCTGGAACAGGGCAAGTCTATTGTTAAGGGAAGAAGGATTTTTAAATTTTACGGCATATAATTCAAAAACAGCGGGTCATTTGCATCTTTATATTCATAAAGGGCATACAACGATAAATGAAGGAATACAAATCGCTAAATCTCTTTCATTAAAACTTGCTTCAAAGTTACCTAAACAATGGAGAATTTTTCCAACGGATGAGTTGCCAAGCGAATTTAATATACTGAATTTGCCGTATGAATTGTTTAAAAAAGAAAGAGGAGCTGCGTGGGCTAAACACATGTAGCAATAAAAAGGAGTCACTATGGCCAATAAAGACGATTTATTAAATCTTAACAATAAAAAAAACATCAAAAAGCCTCTTGTTTACGGTGCAATAGCGTTTTTGGTGTTTATTATCGTAATTTTGGGATTTGCAATTTATAACAATACAGCTTCAAAACAGGAAAATGTTGTTTTGCCTCCACAGATTGAAAATCAAAAGCAGGACACTATGTTTAAAGAAGTCCCAATTGAAGAAGAAAACAAAAAACAAAAGACAAACACACTTGCCGATAAACTCATTAATAATGAAAACAACAAAACAGAGGAAAAAAATAAGGCAACACAGAAGCCCAAAAATATAAATATTGAAAAACAGGCCGAAAAGAATGAAAAACCTGCAATGAAAGAAAAAATCGTAAAACCAAAAGTAAAATCATTAAAACATACAGTTTCAAAAACAGGTAACTATTATGTTCAGGTCGCGGCTTTAATGAAATATAAAAAACCTAATAAAAAGTTTTTGGCAATTATTACAAAAGAGGGTTATTCATATAAACTCTACAAAACTTATTATTTAAAAAACGGTAAAAAAATAGAAGTTACAAAAATATTAATCGGACCTTTCAGTGAAAATACAGCCAGAAAAGAATTGAAAAAAATCAGAAACAATATTACTCAAAATGCCTTTATTTATAAGGTAAAATAATGGTATATGACAAATTTTTGGTTGATGAATTTTCCCCGATAGCCGTGTATAATCAGACAAAGCATCTTTTTCCAAATGAAAGGATGTTTCTTTTGGAAAGTGTTATAAACAATGCGGACGGAAACTATACATTTTTATTTATCGGAGAAAAAGAAAGAATTAAATATAAAAACGATACAACTTATTACTTTGACGGGCAAGAGGAAAAAGAGTTTAACACCGATCCTTTTTCTTTTATGAAAGATTATTATAAAAAAACCGACTTTGAATATTACAAAAACCTTTCCCGTAAACTTAAAATAGGTTTTGTGGACGGATTTGTGGGTTATATTGGTTATGATATGGTAAAAGTGTTTGAGCCGGTTCTTGAAAAATCAATGGAAAGTCTCAAAGACGAAACGAATATTCCTGATTTTTATATGATAAGACCTAAAATTATTATCGGTTTTTCCCATAAATCTTCTGAAATGACTATTGTGATTAATGAGGAAAACTACAAAAACCATCTTTGCCTTATAAAAGACGTTATAAATTCCTCATATAAACATATGCCTCTTGTAAAGGTTGAAATCTCAGAAAAGCCAAAATTCGTATTCAGTAAAGAGAAGTTTTTTGAGATGGTTACGGATGCAAAAGAACATATAAAAGCCGGAGATATATTTCAGATAGTTTTATCCAACAGGCTTAAAGTAAAAGCAAAAGTTGACAGGCTTTCTTTTTACAGGAAATTAAGAAGCAAAAACCCGTCCCCGTATCTTTATTACATAGACATAGACGATTTTGCTATTATAGGAAGTTCACCGGAAGTTATGGTCAGACTGACGGATGATATGATACTTTTAAGACCTATTGCCGGAACCAGAAAAAGAGGTGATTCGGCAAAAAGGGATTTTGAACTTGAACGAGATATGATTAACGATCCCAAAGAAGTTGCTGAACATATTATGCTGGTGGATTTGGGAAGAAACGATGTGGGCCGGGTTGCAAAAAGCGGTAGTGTTGTCGTTGAGGATTTGATGCGGGTTGAAAAATATTCGCATGTGATGCATATGGTCAGTGACGTTGTAGGGGAATTGGACAGCGGATATGATATGTTCGATTTGTTTAAAGCCACGTTTACCGCAGGAACCATGACCGGAGCTCCTAAAATAAAAGCAATGGAGCTTATTGCAGAATTTGAAAAACTGAAAAGAGGATATTATGCCGGAAGTATAGGGTATTTCGGTTTTGACGGCAATATGGATACTGCTATTACAATTAGAACGGCTTTACTTAAAGATGATGAAATCATATTTCAAGCAGGTGCGGGTGTCGTAGCTGACAGTGTTCCGGAGCTTGAATACAAAGAAGTCAATAATAAACTCGGAGCGCTCATAGCAACGCTTGAAGAATTGTAAAAAGGAAGAAAATGGGGGTAGTGAAAAGTTATTTGGGAGCAAAAGTCTATTACAGGCCTCAGGGGTTTTTGGATGCGAATAACGCTTCTTTAATAATTATGCCGAATGATATTAAAAATTTCGAAAACAGAAAAGTAAAATATGTCAGTATTGATTTTTCAAAAGTAATAAGTGCCAATATTAACGCCATACGCTTTTTGAACGATATATTTGAAAATCTGTATAAAAAAGATATTGAATGTTCGTTTTTTAATGTAAATAAAATGATTTATAATTTGGCTTTGAAAATTAAAAATAGATTTTTTAATATATACGAATCAGAAGAAGTGGAAAAAATTTTTACCAGTGATGAACCAATAGGCAAAGATATTTATCTGTGTTGTATTGATAATGACGAAAACAAAAATCTTATAATATATAATCTTGTAAAAAAAGGATATTATCCTATATCTGTAAACAGTGAAAATGAAATAGCCAACACTGAAAATGCTGTAATTATTAAAAACAGTCTTATATCAAAATTTTCAGACAGAGTTAGTGCAATTGTTAAAAACAATATAGTGTATTTTTATTTTGACGGTTTTTTGGACACGTCTGTCAGCGATAAATTTAATATTGATTATTTCAGAAGAAGTTTAAGTATCGGTTTTAGAATATTTGTATTTAATATGAATAATGTTAAAGGACTTAATATTCACGCTGTGGATTTCTTTTCCAGATTAGGCGTAGAAAGTGCCGAATACGGTGCATTGATGGCAATAGTAGGTTTAAATGCCAGGAATATTCAAAAAAAACTTTTAACTGATCTTGAAGTTGTCGGGTTTTTGTTTTTTGAAAGTGAAGAAGAACTGATGCAATCAAAAGATTTGGAAGAAGCCAAAAAGAATATGGATGTTGTATATAAAAAACAGAAAAGAATTACAAAAGATTTTGTAAAATATCTTCCTTATTTTGTAAATTCAACTATTGACACTGTCCAGATGATGACGGGAATTGAAGCGAAAAAAGAGAAGCCGGAACTGACTGAAATGCAGTTGGATCTTGATAATAATAAATATGTAGCAAGCAGTTTGGGTTTTTACGGTGATATTGAGGGAATGGTCGTTCTAATTTTCAGTGAAAAACTGACTAAGAAAATAAGCTCTCTGCTTTTAGGCGAGGAAGCAAAAACACAAGAAGAAATGCATGATATTGTTGCCGAGTTTGCGAATATTATAGTCGGTAATACAAAAACAGAATTTGCAAAAAACGAGATTGAAATACATATGACGCTGCCTAAGGTTTTTGCTGAGCTTGACAGTCTTAAATCACTGGTATATGAAAAAAAAGCCATTGAAGTTAAATTTTATTTTGACGATGAAGAGTTTTATTTTTATTTGACACGTTAAAGGAAACAGATGTTTTTGATATTCGGAAATCCTGTAAATCACTCCAAATCTCCTCTTATGCATAACTTTTTTTTAAAAAAAACAGGTATAAAAGAGTGTTATACAAGATTTGAGCTTGAAAACGGCAAAGAGATTATAAAAAAATTTAAAGATTTAAAAATAAAAGGTGCCAACGTTACGGTTCCCCACAAAGAATATGCATTTAAACTTGCCGATGAAGTAAGAGGAATAGCAAAAGAAATAGGAGCGGTTAATACGCTTGTTGAAGAAGACGGTAAGGTAATCGGTTATAACACGGATGCCCCCGGTTTTATGGAAGCTATAAAAGAATTTGAATATAAAAGTGTTTTGATTGTAGGTGCCGGCGGGACTGCAAAAGCCATTAATCTGGTATTGCCCTATGCCGATATACTAAACAGGTCAAAAGGCAGACTTGAATACTTTAAAAAAAGAAAAAAGAATACTTTTACCTGGCATAATATTAAACATTTTGATTATGATTTAATTATAAATACCACAAGTGCCGGTTTAAATGATGAAAATTATCCGGCTCCCGTTGAAATTTTGGAAAAACTTTTTTCAAAGGCCAAATATGCCGTGGATGTGATTTACGGTAAGCGGACACCGTTTTTAAATCTTGCTGAAAAATATTCCATAAAAACAAAAACAGGACTTGATATGCTTGTTTATCAGGGAATTCTTGCAATGGAACTGTTTTTAGGAAGAAAATTAAAAGAAGAAGAAAAAAAACTCTATTTTGAAATATTGTCTTAGGGGCTTTTTTCTGCAAGTAATTCCATATTTGCACCGAGTTGTTTAAATTTTTCCGTAAGTTTTTCGTATCCCCTAAAAAGATGATATATTCTGTGAACGTTTGTTTCACCTTTTGCAATAAGTCCGGCCAAAACAAGTGCCGAGGAAGCTCTTAAATCTGTCGCCATTACATCTGCCCCTATCAAAGGTGTGGGGCCTTGAATAGTGGCGGTTTTGCCTCTGATTTTGATATTTGCTCCTAGTCTGTTTAATTCGGGCACATGCATAAATCTGTTTTCAAACAGTCTTTCTTCTATAATGCTTACACCGTCAGCCTGTGTGGCTATTGCCATAAATTGGGCTTGCATATCAGTCGGAAATCCGGGATATTCGGTTGTTGATATATTTGTAGGTGTAATTTTAGACGCAGGATAAATAGTGATTTCATTTTGTGTGGCTTCAAGTTTAAAGCCCATTTCGCTGAATTTTACCAGAATACTTTCAAGATGCGCGGATTCAACATTTTTTAATGTTATCTGTGAATTTGTAATTGCTCCGGCGGCAAGGTAGGTTCCAGCTTCAATACGGTCGGGAATTATTTTTTCTTTTTTAAATTGTAAGAGTTCTCCGTCTGTTCCGTTGATTATGATTTCGTTTGTCCCTGTGCCTTTTATTTCAACTCCGGCATTTTGTAAAATTTTACAAAGCTGAACTATTTCAGGTTCTTTTGCGGCATTTATTATTCTTGTTTTACCCCTTGCGAGAGTAGCCGCCATTATAATGTTTTCCGTTCCGGTAACGGTAATTTTGTCAAATATTATATCTGTGCCGGATAATTTCCCTTTTGCATGAATATAACCCCCTTCTATTTTAATTTCTGCACCCATTTTTTCCAGGGCTTTCAAATGCAAATCAACAGGTCTTGCTCCGATTGCACATCCTCCCGGGAGTGAGACTTTGCACTCTCCGAATTTTGCAAGCAGAGGACCTAAAACGAGTATTGAAGCTCTCATTGTTTTTACAATTTCATAAACGGCTGTTGTGTTGTTGATTTCATTTGTATTTATTTTTAAACTGTTGTTTTCAAATTCATATTCCGCACCTAAAAGGTTAAAAAGCTTTAATAAAGTTTTAACATCGGCGACTTCGGGAACATTTTTGAGACAGACATCGTTTTTGGCAAGTATTGTTGAGGCTATTACAGGCAAAGCTGCATTTTTTGCTCCGCTTATTTCAATGCTTCCGGTTAATTTTTGTGTTTGTTTAATATTTAGATACTTATACATTCGCAAAACTTTTTAAGAGTTGTATTTCTTCGGCCCATACTGCCGGTTCCACGGTTTCAAGTATAAGCGGTATATTGTCTATTCTTTCATCCTGCATTATGAATTTAAATGCGTCTATTCCTATTTCGCCTTTGCCGAGTGAATGATGCCTGTCCACACGGCTTGCGAATTTTGCTTTTGAATCGTTAATATGCATACCTTTAAGATATTTAAAACCGATAATTTCATCAAATTCATTCATTGTTTTTTCGTATGCTTCTTTTGTGCGTATATCGTATCCCGCCGCAAAAATATGGGCTGTGTCTACACATACGCCGATTCTGCTTTTGTCTTGAATTTTATCTATTATATAAGCAAGATGTTCGAATTTGTATCCCAGATTGCTTCCCTGTCCGGCTGTTGTTTCCAAAACAAGCACGGCATATTCGGTTTCGTTTATGGCCTTGTTAATGTTATCGCTTATAAAATCCAAACATTCAGTTTCACTTATTTTTTTCAGATGGCTTCCCGGATGAAAATTAAGATATTTAAGCCCAAGCTGTTCAACGCGTTTTATCTCATCAATAAACGCATTGTATGATTTCTCCCTTTTTTCAGGTTCGGGATGCCCTAAATTAATCAAATAGCTGTCATGAGGGAGTATGCCGTCCGCGTTAAAGCCATACTCATCCGTTAATTTCTTAAATTTATTAACCGATTCTTCGCTTAAAGGCTTTGCAGTCCACTGTCTTTGGTTTTTTGTAAAAAGTGCAAATCCGTCAGCTCCGATTTCCGAGGCGTTTTTTACTGCATTTTCCACGCCTCCGCTTGCACTTACATGTGCACCGATATATTTCATTCAGACCCTTTTTATCGGAATTTTATCAAATAATATAAATATTATGAAAAAACTTTTAAGAAAGCTCAGGCCATAAAAGTTTCCCTTCCGGATTTGCAACCATATGTATATGCAGGTGAAAAACTTCCTGGCCGGCACTGCTTCCGTTGTTTGTAATCAATCTGTAATCAGTGACATTTAACTCTTTGGCTACATTTTTTATAAATTCAGCCATTTCCGGCATTAATTCAACAGGTGTTTTGTCGAATTTTTCATAATGTTCTTTCGGAATTATAAGCACATGCACCGGTGCCACTGGGTTTATATCGTGAAAAGCATAAAATTTATCATTTTCCAATACTTTGTTTGAAGGAATTTCACCTTTTATTATTTTGCAAAATATACACTCCATGTTATCTCCTTTTATTTTAACTTTGATTAATTTGTCCGGTTTGACTTTTTTACGGCTGTTTTGTCTTTTTTTTCAATCTTTTTTTTGGTAGTATTATATCTAAAAAAACAAAGGACTGTTTTGGTTGATTTATCTGAAATCGGTAAAATTTTAAACATTGAAGAACTGGAAAAAACCAGAATTAAGCTCTTGGGAAAAAACGGGCTTATAACACAAAAGTTTAAAGAACTCAAAAATTATTCACCCGAAGAAAAAAAAGCGGTGGCAAAAGAGTTGAACGAGCTTAAAGAAAAAGCCCAAAAACTTCTTAATGAAAAAAAAGAAGAGCTTGAAGAGAAGCTTCTTCAAGAAAAATTAAAGCTTGAAAAAATAGACGTTACACAGTATGTTACAAAAGCGAGCGGGGCAATTCACCCTGTAACGGACACAATGAATAAAATAATTGATTTTTTCACAAAACTTAATTTCAGTGTTGAAGCCGGACCTTTGGTTGAAGACGACTTTCACAATTTTGAAGCGTTAAATCTGCCTAAATACCATCCGGCACGTGATATGCAGGATACGTTTTATTTTAAAGACGGCAGTCTTTTAAGAACACACACTTCTCCTGTGCAAATAAGAACGATGAAAAAACAAAAACCTCCGATCAGAATGATAAGTCCGGGGGCGGTTTTCAGAAGAGATTACGATCTTACCCATACGCCTATGTTTCATCAGGTGGAGGGGCTTGTAGTTGACGAAAAGGGAAAAGTCAGCTTCTCAAACCTTAAATTTATGCTTGAAAGCTTTCTTATTCATATGTTCGGCGATGTCAAAGTCAGGTTCAGACCTTCATTTTTTCCGTTTACGGAACCGAGTGCGGAAGTTGATATCAGCTGTATTTTCTGTGAAGGAAAAGGATGCCGTGTTTGTTCTCAAACCGGATGGCTTGAAGTTTTGGGATGCGGTGTAGTGGACCCTAACGTTTTTAAAGCCGTTGGTTATGAAAATGTCAGCGGATATGCGTTTGGTCTTGGTGTTGAAAGGTTTGCAATGCTGTTGAATAAAATAAACGATTTAAGAAGTATGTATGAAGGCGATATAAGATTAATGGAGCAGTTCAAATGATAGTAACAAGAAGATGGCTTGAAGAATTTATAAATTTAAATAATTTTTCAACTCAAAATATAATAGACACTTTAAATAAAATAGGTCAGGAAGTAGAAGGCTATAAAAAATATGAAATTCCTGAGAATGTAGTAATAGGTAAGGTAATAGAATGCGAAAAACATCCGAATGCGGATAAATTAAATGTATGTAAAGTGGATGTGGGTGATGAAATTTTGCAGATTGTATGCGGCGCGTCTAATGTTGTAAATGCGGAATATGTCGTGGTTTCGAAAGTCGGAGCCACTCTTCCCGGGAATTTTAAAATCAAAAAAGCAAAACTCAGAGGCGTAGAAAGCCACGGAATGATTTGTGCAGCAAGGGAAATAGGACTTCCTGATTTCCATGAGGGTATAATAATCATGGATAATTCATTAGGTGAGCTTAAAATCGGAGAATATGCCGGAACATATCTGAACGACGAAGTTATTGAGCTCGGAGTTACGGCAAACAGGGGAGACTGTTTCAGTATTTACGGTATAGCAAGAGAACTAAGCGCCGGACTCAATGTAGACCTTAAACCTTTTGAATATAAATTTGAAGAACTTCAAGAGGGAATCGGCAGGGTTGTAAATGTTGAAAAAAGTGATTTTAAACATTCTTCGCATTTATTAAAAGCCTTTAACGGCCAACTGAATTCTAATTTGAAAATTGATCTTAGACTTGCTTTTTGCGATGTGGAAGCAAAAAAAACTTATGAAAAATTTTTGAAATATTCCATGCAAGCGATAGGAGTTTTGCTTGTCCTTTCAAATACGGGAAATATATCTTTTGAAAGTAAAAGCGGAATTGACATGTTTATAACTTCAAACGGGAAATATACCGTAGGGGTAAAAAACGACATAGATTTAAACGAAAACGATCATTATGTTCTTGATGCTAACTATATAAATCCGGATTATGTAAGTGAAACGGTTTTTTTAAACGGACTTAAAACCGATGATTATTTTTTCAGGGCAAGCAGAGGAAGTGAGCCTGATTTGAATTTTGGGATCAATTATTTCATACATGAGGCAAATGTGCCTGTTTATTCCGGAAGCATTGATTTAATATGTGAGAACAAATACAGATATATTAACCTGAGCCTCAATGAAATTAAAAACATAATAGGTATAGAAATAAAAGAACAGAAAATTGTTGAAATTTTGAAAAAACTGAAATTTGACGTAGAGATTTTAAACGAAGGCAATATGAAAATAAGAGTGCCTGTTTTCAGATGCGATATTAAAAATATTCAGGATGTTGCCGAGGAAATACTCAGGGTATACGGTATTGACGAAATAAAATCAATTCCTTTGGAGTTTAAAGAAACAAACAGAATAAACAAAATAATTTTAACTCATAATTTTATAAATAATATTAAACAAAAGGCTGTTTCGCAGGGATTTTATGAAACTTTGCATTTTGTTTTTGATGATAAAAACAGATTACAGAAATACGGATTTAATGTTGTTGACGATCATTTGGACTTAATCAACCCTATTGCAAGGGAGCTTGAAACACTGCGAAGCACTCTGCTGTTACAGCTGTTTGAAGATATTTCCAGAAATAAAGCAAACGGTTATAAAAGAATATATCTTTTCGGAATAGGAAGCGTATATAATTCAAAAAGGGAAGAAAAACAAAAAGCCGCTTTTGTAATAAACGGCTATGATGACTATGAAAATCCTAAAAACCATGGCAAACCGGCAAAAGTCGATTTTAAAATGATTGTTGACAAGCTTTCTCAGATCATAGGTGATTTTGAACTTGTGGAAAATGATGCACATCCTGTGGCACATCCTTATCAAAATGCAAAAATTATTCAAAACGGAATGCCTGTGGGAGTGATTGCCAAACTGCACCCGAAAGTTGCAAAAGATTTTGATATAGACGATACATATTTTGCCGAAATTGATTTGGAAAAATTAAACAACCGTCTTAAATTTGCAAAAAATATTAATAAATTTCCGAAAGTTACAAGGGATTTGAGTCTTGTTGTTGACAAACAAATCCCTTATAAAGAAATATTCAAACTTATAGACACTTTGCAGATAAAAGAGCTTATAGACTTTTATCCTATCGACGTATATGATTTGGGGGAAAACAACTCACTTACGGTCAGATTTGTAATACAGGGTGAAAAAACATTAACAGATGATGAAATAAATGGTATAATGGAGAAAATTTTAAAAGTATTGGAAGATAAAGGAATTAAGCTTAGATGATCTTAGAAGTATTGGGCGGAAGAAAGTTTGAAGAAGAATTTACAGTTGACGCTGACAAATCAATTTCACACAGATGTGCGATTTTCTCCCTTTTATCCGACGGTAAAAATGTAATAAAAAATTATCTGCGTGCCGAAGATACATTGAATTCACTTGAAATTGCCAAATCTCTCGGTGCCGTTGTTAATGATAACGGCAGAGAAATTACAATAACACCTCCTGAAAACCTGCAAGAAGCCGAAGACATTCTTTTTTGCGGAAACAGTGGAACCACTATCAGGATTTATATGGGACTGCTTGCCGGTATTAACGGATTTTTTGTTTTAACTGGGGATGAGTATTTAAGACGCCGTCCCATGAAAAGGATTGCCGAGCCACTAAGAAGCATAGGAGCCAAAATAGACGGACGCAAAAACGGAGATCTTGCGCCTCTTGCCGTTAGGGGAGGAAAACTTAAAGCGTTTGATTATAAAAGTCCGATAGCGTCCGCACAGGTAAAATCCGCCATGATTCTATCCGCTCTTAACGCCGATAAACCTTCATATTACGAAGAACCTATGCTAAGCCGAGATCATACCGAAAGAATGCTTAAAGGTATGGGAGCAAAGCTTGAATGCGGAATTGAAAATAAAGAATTTAGAATTAAGATAAATCCTCTTGAAAAAAAACTCGAAGCGTTAAAAATTGAAGTGCCAAACGATCCGAGCAGTGCGTTTTTCTTTGCCGTTGCGGCTGCTATTACTGATTCTACCGCTTTTATTAAAAATGTAACGCTTAATCCTACAAGAATAGAAAGCTATAAAGTGCTTGAAAAAATGGGCGCGGATATAGAATATGTTTTAAAAGAAGATAAATATGAGCCGATCGGTGATATTATTGTAAAAGGTTCAAAATTAAAGGCTGTAGAAGTAAGTGAAAACATACCTTGGCTTATAGATGAACTTCCGGCACTAGCAATGGCTATGGCGGTTGCGGAAGGTAATAGCGTTGTAAAAAACGCAAAAGAACTAAGAGTAAAAGAATCCGACAGAATATCAGCTGTTGTAAACGGACTTAATGCGTGCGGAATTGAAGCAAAAGAATATGAAGACGGATACGAAATAACAGGAGGAATTCCTAAAAAAGCAAAAATAGATTCGCACGGTGATCACAGAATTGCAATGAGTTTTACGGTTTTAGGGCTTCTTTGCGGTATGCAGATTGAAAAAGCCGAAAGCATAAACACTTCTTTTCCTGGTTTTTTTAAACTTTTTGAAAAAATAGCTGATTTTAAGGTTAATGATGAAAATTGAAAAAGCAAAAAGTTACGGTTTTTGCTTCGGGGTTAAAAGAGCGGTTGAAATTGCGGAAGAATCAAAAAACGCAGTCACACTCGGACCCCTTATTCACAATCCTCTTGAAATTGAAAGACTTGCACAAAATTATAATGTTAAATTTGTTGAAAGTCTTGACGGTATAGATAAAAATGTCAAAAGGGTCATTGTCCGCACGCATGGTATTCCTAAAGAAAAACTTCAAAATCTTAGAGAAAAAAACGTTGAAATCATAGATGCAACATGCCCTTTTGTTAAAAAGCCTCAGGAAATTGTTGAAGAGATGAGTGAACTTGGCTACGATATAGTAATATTCGGTGATAAAAATCATCCGGAAATACAGGGAGTAATGAGCTATTCTGTTCATAACCGTGTTTACGTGATATTGGATCCAAAAGAGCTTAAAAATATTAAATTGAAAGAACATGTCGCGACAGTGGCTCAAACAACAAGAAAAATTAACGATTATTTAAAAATTACAGGTTATTTAATCCAAAATTATAAAGAAGTCCGAGTTTTTAATACAATATGCAATGCAACATTTGAAAATCAGGATGCCGTGAGAAAACTTGCAAAAAAAGCGGATATTATGATAATAATCGGCGGTAAAAATTCCTCAAACACAAAACAGTTATATAATATTGCGAAGGAATACAGTGATGCGTATCTTGTTGAAAGTGAAGACGAGTTAAAAAAAGAGTGGTTCAGAGGTAAAAAGCACTGCGGTATAAGTGCCGGTGCTTCTACGCCGGAATGGTTGGTTGAAAAAATAATTTCAAAAATAAAGGAATCGGTATGAGTGAATTAAAAATAGGTGATGTGGTAGAGTTTAAAATCGAAAAACTTATCAAAGGCGGATTTGTTGGATATGTTGACGAGCAGGAGATTTTTCTTCCCAAAAGTCTCAGCGGTCTCAAAGAAGACGACAGCGTAATAGGAAAAAGCGTTAAAGCTTTTGTAAAAGAATTCAAGCAAAATTCAGTTGTTGTTGACAGAAAAGCGTATTTAAACCAAATAAAAGAAAAGCTTGAAAGCAGGGCGGATGAAGTAATTACCGCAAAAGTTACAAAAGTAAAGCCAAAAGGCGTGGTTATTGAAATAGACGGAATAAGCGGGTTTATTCCGAAAGAAGAGATATTTTACAAAAAAATAGATCACCGTCAGTATATAAGCGAAGGAGACGAAGTCGAAGTTAAACTGATAGATCCTGTAAGAAGGATTTTTTCTATTAAAAAAACACTGCCTAACCCTTGGGAAGAGGTAAAAGAGCTTGATATCGGGGATGTTGTAAAAGTAAGCGTTTCGCATATTACGGATTACGGGGCTTTTGTTGATCTTGGAAACGGTGTTGAAGGGTTTTTACATATCAGTGAAATAAACTGGGACGGAATTAACGATTTGACACTCGGTGATGAAATAGAAGTGGAAATAGTCGAGATTAATCCGGAAGAGGAAAAACTAAGAGTCAGCAGAAAAAACCTTCTGACAAAACCGGCTGTAATATTTGCCGAAAAATTTAATGACGGAGATGTGGTAGAAGGTGTTATCACCAAATTTATAAATGTGGGTGCTTTTGTTGAAATAGACGGAATAAGCACACTTCTTCCAAATAAATTCGCATCATTTAAAAAAGGTGAAAAGGCAAACGAAATATTTAATATCGGAGACAAATTCGAATTTAAAATCATTACTATTTCACCGGATGAAAACAAGGTAATTGTTTCCAGAAAAGACGCAATGCCGAATCCTTATGACAGTTTTGCAGATAATCACCAGATAGGTGACGAAGTTGAAGGAACTGTAAAATATATTACTGATTTCGGAATGTTTATCGACCTTGGAGATATTGAAGCCCTTGTCCGAAAAGAAGATTACAGCGGAGAATATCAAACAGGAGACGATTTTAAAGGGAAAATTACAGAAATAAACGGCGAGAGAGTAAAATTATCTGAATGAAAATAATAATATTTATTTTAAGTTTGTTAATAGCGGTAATATTGTTTATTACTTATGATAAAATTTCACAGCCGGAAATTGAGAGATCTCAATCAACCGAACAGACACTTAAAAAGATTAAAACGAAAGATGATGTTTTAAAGTTATCTTTTAATTCTTTTAGTTTTCCGGCAAGAGAGATGTTTATGAAAGTCGATTTTAAAGAGTATAAAAACATTATACTCTATAAAGTTGTTATTAAAGCAAATGACGAATATGCTGTTTTTAATATAAAAGCGATACTTGAAAATGAAAATATCGCCTATTCGATGCTTGAAAAGAAAAAAACGCAAATTTTTATTTTATTCAAATCTCTTGCACAGGCGGAGAGAATCATAAAACTGTTTAAAAGTTATAACTTCAACATGAAAGTAGAAAAAATAATAAAAAGGATTTAAATGAAAGTAGTAGTTTGTGACCCGATACATCCTGCCGGATTTGAAATACTCAAAAATGCAAAAGATATTGAACTTGTAGATGCAAGCAGAACCCCAAAAGACGAGTTGTTAAAAATAATAGAAGATGCTGAGGGTGTAATTACCCGAAGTCCGACTCCTGTTGATGAAAAATTTCTTTTACATGCAAAAAATTTAAAATCTGTTGTCAGAGCCGGTGTCGGAGTTGACAATGTGGATATGGAAGCCGCAAGTAAAAGAGGCGTTATTATTATGAACGTTCCTACCGCTAATACCTTAGCTGCGGTTGAACTAACAATGGCACATTTACTTACAGCCGCAAGAAGTTTTACAAACGCTGTATGGAATTTAAAAAAAGATCATGAATGGAACAGGGAAAAATGGCTTGGAATTGAACTTGCAGGTAAAAAATTAGGAATCATCGGATTCGGTAATATAGGAAGCCGTGTGGCTCTCAGGGCAAAGGCTCTTGAAATGGACGTAATTGCGTTTGACCCTTATATTGACCCTAGTAAAGCTACGGATCTCGGTTGTAAATATACGACTGATTTTGAAGAGATTTTAAAATGTGATTTTATCACAATCCATACCCCTAAAACAAAAGAAACAATCAATATGATTACAAAAAAAGAAATAGAAAAAATGAAAGACGGAGTGGTTTTAATCAACTGTGCGAGGGGAGGACTTTATAATGAAGAAGATGTGGCTGATGCACTTCAATCGGGTAAAATTGCCTGGCTTGGAATTGATGTGTTTAATAAAGAACCTTTGCATGAACATCCGTTTTTTGAACTTGAAAACGTATCGGTAACACCTCACATCGGTGCAAATACAAAAGAATCTCAGGAAAGAATTGCCGTGCAGGCAGCCGAAGGAATTATTGAAGCACTAAGAGGTAGCAGTTATCCAAATGCTTTAAATCTTCCTATCAATACGGCAAACACACCTGAATGGGTAATAAAATATCTTGAACTTTCTCAAAAAATGGGATATATTCTTTCTCAGATTATCAATAAATCTATTAAAAAAGTAAAAGTAAATCTTAGTGGTGATATATCAAAAGAAGACAAGTCCGTTCTTACATTCACACTGGTTGGACTGCTTCAAAATATTACGGAAAACGTAAATTATGTAAATGCCGAATTTATTGCAACTGAAAAAGATATTGTAAGCGAAACAAAAGAAATCAAAAACGAAACTTATAAAAACCTTGTAAATATAAAAGTTATAACAGATGACGGAGAATATTCAATAAGCGGAACAATGCTTGAAAACAATCCGAGAATAATAGAATTCAAAGGATTTGATCTGGAATTTGAGCCTAAGGGTAAAATGATTTTCTTTAAAAATACGGATGTTCCGGGAGTAATAGGTGAAATAGGAATGACATTGGCAAAACAAAATATAAATATTGCCGATTTCAGACTCGGAAGAAACAAAGAAGATCAGGCAATGGCGGTAATTATTGTAGATAATGATGTAAACGAAAACGTATTAAACGAACTTAGAAGTTTAAAAGCGGCACTAAGCGTAGGATACGCAGAAATTTAAAAAAAGTGAAAATTTAAAAATAAAAATCCTAAATTTTTCACTTTATATTTTTAACTTTTAATTTTACTAAAGGAGTAATAATGGCATATAGTATGAGTGATTTAAAAAAATATCTTAATATAGAATTGGACGGAATTCCGTATAAAATTGTTGATTATCATCATGTAAAACCGGGAAAGGGTGCGGCATTTGTCCGAACAAAAATTAAAAACCTGATTGACGGAAGGGTAATTGACAAAACTTTCCATGCGGGTGATAAAGCGGAAGAGCCGAATCTTGAAAGAAGAAAATATCAATATTCATACAATGAAGGCGATATTTATAACTTTATGGATAATGAAACATTTGAAATGCTTCCTGTGGATTTGAAAATATTTGAAGAATCTCAGGGGTTTTTACTTGAAGGTATGAATGTCGATATTCTTTTTCATAACGGAAAAGTAATAGGTGTTGAGCTTCCACAGACTGTTGAACTTGAAGTTATTGAAACTCAGCCTGTAAGCAACAGAGACAGAAGTGGTGCGTGCAGAAAACCGGCAAAACTGGAAACAGGAGCTGTTGTAACGGTTCCTTGTCATATCGTTGAGGGCGATAAAATTAAAGTTGATACCAGATCAGGTGATTATCTGGAAAAAGTTAAGTAATAAGTTAAAAAATCTTCTGATTTTTTAACGTAAACCCAAGGAGAAATAATGACACTTGCCAAAAAAGTTCAAAAAGCAATAAGAGATATCTCTGACTATCCTAAAAAAGGTATTATTTTTAAAGACATAACTACTTTATTAAATGAAGGAGAGCTTTTTAGTGAAGTAATAGATTACTTCAGTGAAAAGTATAAAGATATTGATTTTGTATGCGGGATTGAGAGCAGGGGATTTATTTTCGGTGCGGCCGTTGCGGCAAAAATAAACAAAGGATTTGTTCCACTTAGAAAAAAAGGCAAACTTCCATATACGACTGTTGCGGAAAAATATGCGCTTGAATACGGATTTGACGAAATAGAAATACATATTGACGCATTTAAGGATGTAAAAAATCCTAAAATTTTGCTTATAGATGATCTGATTGCAACCGGAGGAACTGCCGAAGCCGCTGTAAAATTAATAGAAAAAGTGGGTGGTTCAATAGAAGCTGCTGTATTTGTAATAGAACTTTCATTTTTAGACGGTGCACAAAAAATAAAAAATCTGGGCGTAAAAGTTGACAGTTTAGTAACATATTAATTTAAATATTCACAAAAAGGAAATTAATGTATATACCAAAGCCGATTTTCGATCCTGACAGTAACGGACATTTTGACAAATTCGGGGGGCGATATGTTCCTGAAACCCTTATGCCGGTTCTTTTGGAACTTGAAGAGTTTTATAAAAGTGTCCGTTTTGATGTTGATTTCTGGAAAGAAATGGATTATTACTTCAAAGAATATATCGGTCGGCCATCTCCTCTTTATTTTGCTGAAAATCTTTCAAAAGAGCTGAATGCAAAAATTTATCTCAAAAGAGAAGATTTAAACCACACAGGAGCACATAAAGTAAACAATACCATTGCCCAGGTGCTTCTTGCTAAAAAAATGGGCAAAAAAAGAGTGATTGCCGAAACCGGAGCAGGGCAGCACGGTGTTGCAACGGCAACTGCCGCAGCTCTTTTCGGACTGGAGTGTGAAGTGTTTATGGGCGAAAAAGACGTCCACAGACAGGAGCTTAACGTATTTAGAATGAAACTTTTAGGTGCAAAGGTCCATCCTGTTAAGAGCGGAAGCAGAACGCTTAAAGACGCAATGAACGAAGCAATAAGATATTGGGTTACAAACGCAAGGGATACGTTTTATGTGATAGGCACGGTAGCGGGACCTCACCCGTATCCTATGATGGTAAGGGACTTTCAGGCGATTATAGGATATGAAGCCAAAGCCCAGATTCTTAAAAAAGAAAACAGGTTTCCGGATTATATAATCGCATGTATCGGCGGCGGAAGCAACGCTATGGGGATTTTTTCCCATTTTCTTGAAGAAGAGGGTGTTCAGTGTATCGGTATTGAAGCCGGTGGTATGGGAATAGAGAGCGACAAACACGGAGCAAGTTTGCTAAAAGGCGCACCCGGAGTGCTTCACGGTCAGATGAGTTATCTTCTTCAAGATGATGACGGACAGATTAAAGAAGCATATTCTATAAGTGCGGGACTTGATTATCCGGGTATAGGTCCGGAACATGCCTTTCATTTTGAAAAAGGCAATGTCCGATACGATTATATCACCGATAAAGAAGCGCTTGATGCATTTGTGTGGCTAAGCCAAAAAGAAGGAATAATACCGGCATTTGAGAGCTCTCATGCTGTGGCGTACCTAAAAAAAATTCCAGATATAGAAAACAAGCTTATAATAGTTAATCTCTCAGGACGTGGCGATAAAGATATGATTCAGGCAAAGGATATTTTCCATTTTGAGTAAAAGGAAAACGGTGAAAAAAACTGATTTAAATCATCTTTTTTGGAATGATTATAAAGGCAAAGATAAACAAACTCTTTTTTTTAAAATTTTACAGTATGAAAAAGATTATTATAAAAAATTAAAACAAAATTTTACTGACGAAGAAATTAAAAAATATTTGCAAAAATATAAACCTTTTAATAAATATCATAAAAGAAGATATATGATTTTAAAAAATTTAATATTTAACGAGCCTTCGGATATTAAGGAGCTTTCTTGGATTATTTAAAATTATATAATTTACAAAACAAAGTTTTAAATGAAGTTTTTAGTATTACTAAATCATTTTATTTAACGGGTGGGACAGCTCTGCACAGATTTTATTATGATATCAGATATTCGGATGATTTGGACTTTTTTTGTGTTGATGAATATTTTGCTTATGAAATCAGGGAAATAATAAATAATTTAAATAAAATTTTAAATAATTATAAAAACTTTATAGAAAATATAAAAAAAGAGGTGTTATGAAAAAGTGGTTGTTATTTATAATTTGTTTTAGCGTTTTTTTATACGGATTTGATTTTCAATCGGTTAAAGACTTTTTCAGCGAGGAAAATCTTGTTAATCTTTTAAAAGAATACGGTTATGTGATTCTTTTTTTCTGGTCTATTTTTGAAGGTGAAACAGGACTTGTAATGGCCGGAGTTTTATCACATACGGGAGATATGAATTTGATATTCTCTATTATAGTGGCGGCATTTGGAGGTTTTGCAGGGGATCAATTTTATTTTTACCTGGGTAAATGGAATAAAAAATGGGTTTTGGAAGAACTTCACGCTCACAGGACTAAATTTGCCAGGGCAAGGCTGCTTCTTAGAAAATACGGGGGATGGGTTATATTTGTTCAAAGATTTTTATACGGAATGAGAACGATTACACCTATGGCGATTGCAATAAGCGGATACGACCCTAGAAAATACGCAATTATTAACTTTTTCAGTGCTTTTGTATGGGCCAGCATTACAATTGTTCCGAGTTACATCTTCGGAGAAGAAATATTAAATATCATCAAATGGTTAAAACACCACTGGTATTTTGGTATTGCCTTTGCTGTTTTGGCATTGGGAACGCTTTGGTATTTAAACAAATTGGAAGATGATAAAAGAATTTTAAGAAAACAGCAAAAAGGAGCATAAATGGAATTTATAAAAGGAAAAGGCGAAGTTAAAGCCGAAATTGTAATTGACGGAAGCAAAAAATTTGAAGAATACGGATTTGAGGGAAAAGACGGAGAAGTTTTGGTTTTACCTGAAAAGAAAAGAATTTATGTCGGAATTGAATCGCTAACTCCCGAAAACATAAAAACTGCAACCGCAACTATTATAAAATCACTTAAAAAATACAAATTTGAAAGTTTGGAAATCACACCTCCCAATACAAAAAATGAAGATATTTTAATAGCGTTTTTTGAAGGGTTTATCTTAGGGGATTATGAGTTTGACAAATATAAAAGCAAAAAGGCAAAACACCCTGTTAAAAAAATAGCTATAAATTCAAAAAGAGATTTTGAAAAAATTATTAAAGAAGCAAAAATAAGGGCTGAAGCTGTTAATTTTGTGTGTGATATCATCAATTCGGTGCCTGATGAGCTCACTCCTGCAAAACTTGCAGGTATTGCAGAGGATGTTGCTAAAACAAACAGTCTTGAATGCAGTGTTTATGATGAAAACTATCTTTTTGAAAACGGATACCACGCTTTTTACAGTGTTGCAAAGGCTAGCAGCAACCCTCCAAGACTCATCCACTTAGCATATAAACCGAAAAATGCTAAAAGAAAAATCGTTTTAGTCGGAAAAGGACTTTGCTATGACAGCGGGGGGCTAAGCCTTAAACCGAGCGATTATATGGTAACTATGAAAAGCGACAAATCAGGAGCCGTAACCGTTCTTGGAATAATTAAGGCAATCAGCGAATTAAAACTTGATATTGAAGTTCACGCTATTTTAGGTGCTGCTGAAAATATGATAGGAGGCAATGCATACAAACCTGACGACGTTCTTAAAGCCAAAAACGGCAAAACTATAGAAGTCAGAAACACAGATGCGGAAGGAAGACTTGTTTTGGCAGACTGTCTGTGCTATGCTCAGGAAAACATTAAAGATTTTGACGAAATATATGATTTTGCAACGCTTACAGGGGCATGCGTTGTGGGAGTGGGAGAATATACCTGCGGAGTTATGGGATTTGAAAAAGAAAAAATTCAAAATATTATAAACACAGGGGAAAAAACGGGTGAACATTTTGCGTATCTTCCGTTTAATAAATACCTTTCAAAACTTCTTAAAAGCGAAATAGCCGATATCTGTAACATCGCTTCAAGCAGATACGGGGGAGCGCTTACAGCAGGGCTTTTCCTAAGCGAATTTATAGAAGATAAAAACAAAGAAAAATGGACTCACCTCGATATAGCGGGACCTGCGTTTGTGGAAAAACCATGGGGATTCAATCCTCACGGTGCAAGCGGTTTTGGAGTGGATACGTTTATTACGATTCTTAAATCTTTATAATTAATCTTACAGGGATTAAAAAACATCCCTGTAAAAAGCAATTCCGACACCTATTCTTGTAACGTTTTTGTTGTAATCTATCAGGCTTTCGCCGTATCCGTTGAAAAATTTAAAAAACCAATAAGTCGTTTCCGAGTTGTGAACAGGGGTAAAATAATCAAATTCCACCGAACCTTTGTTGTTTTCAGTCCTAAGATTATTTCTGAATTTTAAAGAAAACAGATCGTTTTTATAAAGGTAATTTAATTCTATTTTACCGTATCCGTAATATTTTGTTATATCGGGATTGTCATCGTCATCTTCACTTTCGGGAATTCTATACCATCCTTCCACTTTCAAAAACAGATTTTTCCACTGCCAAAGGGTTGTTAAAACCAGTCTGTTCCAAGACCTTGATTTCTCTCCCCCCTGACCGTTTGAATGGTGTCTTATACCGAATTGAACGGCTTTTAGTTTGCTTAAGCGGTCAATATTATTCGGGGTGGGCAGTGTTATGAAAAGTTCGGGAATATAATTGGTTTCCCTAAAAGGTGATGAATGTGCGTATGCCCTCCAAAACGAAGTTTGGGTATAAGCAAAAGAAATATATTCATTGAATCCGAATAAATCATAGCTTAAAAGTTTTTGAAGACTTATTTGAAATTCAATTTCGGTATCGTTTTTTGTAGGGGAATAGGATGCGGGCAGAAAATAATTCGAATGAAAAGGCAGAATCCCGAAATCTTTTTTTAGAATTCTTTCGGCTTCTTTTTTTACATTAGGATTAGAAACGTCGATTTTAGAGTATGCAAACTGTAAAGCTCTTTCGTATTGAACTATTTCTTTAGAAGATGATTTCTTTTTTACAATATACGAATATTCATCAGCCGCTTTTTTATACCAGTAAAAAGCCTTTTTTAAATCTTTTTTTACACCGAGTCCTTGTTCATACATATAAGCAATCAAATAGGCCGCTTCTTTGTTTCCTTTTTTTGCTTCTTGTAAAATTTTAGGGAAAGCTGATTTATATTTTTTTTGTTTATACAGTTTTAAAGCGGTGGCGTAGTCAATTGTTAAGTCAGATTTTGGTATATCGGCAGCTGTTAAAGAGAGTGCAAAAAAAAGAAGAAAGATTTTATTTTTTATCATCATCTTCTTTTAAAGCTTTTTTTGCACCTTCTACCATTCCTTGAATTGCGCTTTTTGTGACTTTCACCAGACGCTTAGCAAGTTTTTCGGTTTCTTCTTTTGTTTCAATTAAAATTTCTTTGGCTTTTTCTTTAATTTCTTCACTGGTCTGCTGTGTTTTTTCTTTTAGCACTTCAATGGCTTTGTTTGCGGTTTCTTTGATTTTTTCATTTAAGTTGTTTAAGTCTTCTTTTAATTTTTCTTTTTCTTTTTCAAAGGTTTCGGATATATCTTTGCCTATTTTAGAATAGACGTTGTTTAATGTCTCATTTAAGGACTGTTGCATTTTTTCAAGTTCGCAGATAATTTCGTTAATTTCTTCTTTTGTTAAATGTTCGAGTTCCTCTTTTGTTGTTTCTACTTTTACAAGTATTGCTTCTTTTGCACCTTCAAACGCACCTTTTAGTGTTTCTTCAATTTTTTCGCCTTTTTCTTTTGCCGCTTCAACGGCTGAAACAATTGCACCTTCGGAAACTTCTTTAATTTTTTCTGCTTTTACTTCAATGTTTTCCAGTGCGTTTTGGACTGATTCTTTTACTACGCTTTTTACTTTTTCTTCTACTTTTTCGCCTTCTTCAAGAATCACTTTAACGCTTTTTTTAATAGTCTCTTCCATAACTCCTAAAATTTCGGCGTTTTTAAGTTTAATGTCGGTTAATAATTCGTCAATTTCGGCTTTTATTTTTTCATCGAATTCGCCTGCCGCTTCTTTTATACCTTTAAGGGCTTCATTTAATTTTATTATCATTTCGGCTTTTTTTTCTTCAAGCTGAAATTTTGTCTTTAACATTTCCTGTTGAAGAGTTTCTATTGTTTTAGTATAAGATGTTTCAATCGCTTCTACTGAACCTTTTATCGCTGCTTTAATATGCTCTTTTGTCTGTTCATTTAAAACGTTTAATTCCTCTGTAGCGGTTTTTACGGCCTCTTTTACGATTTTTTCGATTTCTTCATTTGTTTTTTTAGTATTATTTACCGCTTCAGCCACGGCGTTTTTAACGATGTTTTTGATTTCCTCGTCGGTTAATCTGCCTTCTTCTTTTGCTTTTTTTAAATTTTGTGTGATTTGTGTTTTCATGTTGTCTAACATTTCACCCTCCTGTTTTTTATTTATTATACTCTATTTTTTTAATATTGTCTGTTACTTAGAAGGCATTTTTTAAAATTTAGCCTTTTTTATTAACTTTTTTAAATTTTTTATTATAAGTTTTTTATTGTTGCAAACAATAACTTCTTCTCTTTTTAATTTCTGAATGTTTAAATTTACAACTTTTCTTACCGAACCTATCATTTTTGCAATTGTTTCATGGGAAAGGTCATTTATATTTTTCACATTTATACCGTCATCACCCGTGTTTTTTAAAATCAGTCTTGAAAGTCTTGTCATAGTGTCATAAAGGGATAAATTGAAGGCGTTTTCTTCAAGCTCTCTCATTTGTTTGGCAAGATAAGGCAAAAGATCTTTATAAACTTCGGGATGAGTTTCGAGCCATTTTTTGGCAAAATTGATATTTATTTTTAATAAAACGGTTTCATCAATAGTTTCAATAATCACTTCATGCGGTTTTCCGTCAAGAAAAGTAATTATGTCAAACAAATCGCCGGTAGCAAGAAGTGATATGATATATTCCCTGCCTTCATGGTTAGTCTGTGAAACTTTCACTCTGCCTTTTACTATCACAAATATATATTTTTGTATCTGATACGGTTCGATGATTGTCTTTTTAGGAAGGGAAAGAGGAAAAAGGTGAATTAACGCCTCTTCGAATAATTCGTTATCCATTTGTTTAAATAATAATGTTTCTTTTAAAAGATTCTTACTTAAAGTATAATAAGGTGAATCTTTTTTCATATTCTATGCTTTTTTTGAAAATTTCTGTTTAATCCACATTACAACATAAAATAAAAACGGTATGAAAAGCACACCTATTAATGTCGCAAACGTCATCCCGAATACCACCGAAGCGCCTAAAATATGCCTGCTGTTAGCCCCGGCACCAGTGCTAAGTACTAGTGGCAGGGTTCCTAAAATAAATGCAAGTGATGTCATAACAATCGGTCTGAATCTAAGTTTTGAAGCTTCCAAAGTCGCATCAAGTAAATTATATCCTCTTTTTAAC
>Ga0256837_1000204_pt1 | contig 54489 bp, 46 predicted proteins | sample 4562384metaG_FD_185976 | JGI IMG/M metagenome (GOLD analysis project Ga0256837, IMG submission 185976) | Hydrothermal vent microbial communities from Guaymas Basin, Mexico - 4561-384 | ecosystem: Environmental > Aquatic > Marine > Hydrothermal vents | place: Mexico: Guaymas Basin | collected... | reverse complement strand
ATTACCTTCTCAAAGAGATTTAACTAACTTAAGATTAAAAGAGTTAAATAAATTTATACAAGATCATCACATTCATGGTCTTGATAACAAAATAGATGAAGCAATATCTAACATGAAAAAAGATATCAATAGACTATCATCTATTAGAAGTAGCATTGATAATTTATCAATCTCACTTTCTAGCGCTATATCATATTATACAAATATGAATTCTAAAATATTAGCTATAATAGCAGTTGGAGCAAATATAGCAGAAGATGTTAAAATAGCAAAAATATTAATAGCATATAGTAACTTTTTAAACGCAAAGGAAAATGCCGGAATTGAAAGAGCTATTGGTACAGGTGCATTTACAAATCATGGGTTTAAAAAAGGTATGAAAGAAAAGTTTATAGCTCTTGTTACTATTCAAAATACTTATTTAAAAATCTTTGAAACTTACGGTGATGATAAACAAGTTGAATATTACAGACAAACATTAAGAGGAACAGCTATTGATAATGTAAATAAAATGAGAGATGAATTATTACATTCAACTTTATTTACAAGTAATCCATCATTTTTCTTCAATCAAATAACTACAAAAATTGGTTTATTAAAAAAAGTAGATAACTATATTGCAAATGATATTATAGAAGATACTGAAGAAAAAATTGAAGAACTTAATTATATTATGATAGAAACTGCAATAACAATAGCTTTATTATTAATTTTTATAACAATTATTGCAATAAGCATAATGAAAGATATCTCTAAATCTATTTTAAACTTACAAACTGGACTATTCTCATTCTTTGATTTCTTAAATGGAAAAGAAGATAAAAGTGAATTAGTTGTAATTACAAATAATGATGAAATCGGTGCTATGGCAAAAGTTATCAATGAAAATATTAAACATACAGAGCAACAAGTAAAAGAAGATAGAGTTGTTCTTAATGAGATAAAAGATGTATTAACAAAACTTGAAAATGGATTTGTCTCTTACCATATTGAAAGTTCTACTTCAAATACACAAATTGAAACTATAAAAAACAATCTTAATAAAATGATATATTCTTTTGATGAAAATTTAAGGGAAGTAAATAAAATTTTAGTTGAATATGGTGATTCTAATTTCTCTTATGATCTAAGTAAAACAAAACAATTAACAGGTGTTTTTGGAACATTATTATTAAATACAAAGTTATTAGGAACTAATACATCAGAACTGTTAGCAATGATTAAAAATACTAGTGATACTTTAGCAAATAATATTGAAGTATTAACAAGTTCATCTACAAATCTATCAAACTCTTCAAATGAACAAGCTGCTGCTTTAGAAGAAGCTAGTGCTGCTTTAGAAGAGATAACTAGTACAGTTATAAATAATGCTACAAATGTTAATAATATGTCTAACTACGCTTCTGAAGTTACAAATTCAGCTAAATCAGGTGAAAAATTAGCAAAAGATACAACAACAGCTATGGATGAGATAAATTCTGAAGTTTCAGCAATATCTGAAGCTATTACTGTTATTGATCAAATTGCATTCCAAACAAATATTTTATCTCTAAATGCTGCGGTTGAAGCTGCAACTGCAGGTGAAGCTGGAAAAGGATTTGCTGTAGTTGCACAAGAAGTAAGAAATTTAGCATCGAGATCTGCAGATGCTGCAAATGAGATTAAAGTTTTAGTTGAAAATGCAACAAAAAAAGCAAATGATGGTAAAGTAATTTCAACACAAATGATTGAAGGTTATGCAAAATTAAATGAAAATATATCTCATACTATTAACCTAATAAATGCTATAGAAACTTCAAGTAAAGAGCAAAAAGTTGGTATTGAACAAATAAATAATACTGTACAAGAGCTTGATAAAAAAACACAACAAAATGCACAAGAAGCTGCAAGTATAACTGATCTTTCTAGTAAAATTGATTCTTTATCAAAAGGTCTTGAAGAGGTATCTTCAAATGCAAAATTTGATAAAAATATATTAAATCAATCTTGTGATGTAAGTTTACAAAATTTAAGTTCTACACTTAAACATGATCATATTACATTTAAAGATGAAAACTTCTCAAAATTAAGTACAAAAGGTACTAGATGGAGTGTTTCTTCTCATGAATCATGTAATCTTGGTAAATGGATCATACAAAGCGAGAGAGATGGTAAGGCATTTACTAAAACAAATACTTGGAATAAATTAAAAGATGTACATGCAGCTGTACATACTGGTGTTCAAAAAATAATAGATGAAAATGCGAATAATACTTCTAATGAAGTACTTAAACAATTATCTACAGATGTTGAAATATCAATAACACAAGTATTTGATCTACTTGATGCAATAAAAGTTGAAAATTGTAAGCAATAATTAGATAATATATCCTTATGGATATATTTGAAAATAATAAAACAAAGCCCATTAGTGGGCTTGATGAAAAACAACAACGATTAAAGTATGTAAGATACTTAGAAAAATTTCATAAAAGAACAATTCCCCTTTTAAAACACCCTAAATTTGATGTAGAGATATTTATAAAAACTATAAATAAATACTACGAAGAGCTAAAACTTATACCATCAGTTAGACTTGATAGTTCATATTTACAAATGCTTGAAAATTTTGTAAATCAAACTTTACAATATATAAGTAATTATGATGAGCAAGAAGATAAAGATAATTTTGAAAATCAAAAACAATCACTTTTAAAACAATCAAATTTATTACATAAAGAAAAAAATAAATCAAACTACAAAAAAGATAAGCATAAAAAGAAAAGCTTCACTGATGGATACTAATAATAGTGTAAACTTAAGTGGTGTACTTAAAAAGGTATTATACTTCAATGAAGAAAATAACTATTGTATTGCAGTATTAGAAAATAATCAAAAAATATGTGGTTCATATTTTGATACTGATTTAAAAAAACTTGAAGGTGTTGAGATACTCTTAAAAGGTAATTGGATAACACATGACAAATATGGTGTTCAATTTTCTTTTGAATCTTTAGAGATAAAAGAGGAAGAGGTTTATTTTTTCTTAACAAAAATAGTAAAAGGTATCACTAAAAAATTAGCAATAGAAATAACAAGTAAGTACAATGATGAACAATTAGCTGATATATTGGATAATACTCCTTCAGAGTTACTTCAATTTAAAGGTATAAAAGAGAAAAAACTAACTCAAATAGTAAGCTCTTGGAATAAATTTAAACACCTAAGAGAATTAGCAGATTTTTTAGGAGCATATGGTGTTACAAAAAATCTTATAAATAAAGTATATCAAGAGTTTAGTTCTATTGATAATTTAATAGAAAAAATTAAAAATAATCCTTATATGCTAATATCTATAAAAGGTATTGGATTTAAAAGAGCAGATGAGATTGCTACAAATCTAGGTATAGCTAAAGATAGTCAATTTAGAATTATGGCATGTATTAACTATACTCTAAGAGAGTTTTGTGAATCAAATGGAAATAGCTCTATTTCTAAAGATGAATTATACAAACTTTTAGATGATACTTTATATTTTGAAAATAAAGAACATCTATATGAAAATGCAATTATAGAAATGCTTGCAGATGATAAACTACATGAAACTACAAAAGATAGATTTGCTCCAGGTAATCTATACTATGCAGAAAAAAAAGTACTAGAGTTTTTTAAAGATAGAGCATCAAATTTAATCCAAGAAATTATAATAAAAGATTTTGATAAATATATTACAAGAAAAGAGCAAACACTAGGCTTTAAATTAAGCCCACAACAAAAACAAGCTGTAGATCAAATAAACCATGGGGAATCAGTAATTGCCCTTATAGGTTATGCAGGTACTGGTAAATCTACATCATCTAAAGCGATACTAGAGCTACTTCAAGAGATACATTCACACGATGAGATACATTGTATAGCTTTAAGTGGTATAGCAGCTCAAAGAATCAGTGATACTACAGGATATAGAGCTTCTACAATACAATCAATGTTTATGGCAAATAAAGAGAAAGATTACTTTCCATACAAAGTATTATTATTAGATGAAGCTAGTATGGTAAATAGTGTAACATTTTATCAAATACTATCAAAAATATCTAGTGATACTGTATTTATAATTGTAGGTGATGATGGACAACTTCCTGCAATTGGAGCTGGTGATATTTTAGGAAATATTATTAAACATGAGTTATGCCCTATTACAAAACTTACTAAAATATATAGACAAGATGAACACCAAGCTATAGCATTTATAGCAAATGAAATAAGAAAAGGTCAAGTTCCTGAGATAAAAGATGATTTTATAGATTTTAAATTTAAAGATATAAGTATAAATAACTATTATGCACTTAAAAATAAACTTTCTCAATATGAGATGAACTCACTAAGAAATGAAAATAATCTAAAAATAGTAAATGAGATATTAAATATTGCAAGTAGTTATATCAAAGATATTCATAAACTTAGAGAAGATAAGAATATAAAAGACATGCTAACAAAACTACAAGTTATAACACCTATGAAAAATGGTGTTTTAGGAGTTGAAAATTTAAATATAAATCTTCAAAAGCTACTAAACAACAATAAAAATAAATTTTTTCAAGGAAATTTATACCAATATAAAATAGCTGATAAAGTGATACATATAAAAAATGAAAATATGAAATCTCTATCTATGAGTCAATATAAAAGTGGAAGTGATGATTTTGTTGATAAAAGAATATTTAATGGTATGCTAGGTATGATAATAAAACTCGATTTTGAAGAGAAAAAATGTATAGTTTTATATCCAAATGATGATAGAGTTGTATTTTATGATTTTGCAAATATTGAAAATTTATTATCACTTGCTTATTGTTTAACTATTCATAAAACTCAAGGTATGGAATATGATACAGCTATTATCCCTATGAGCTTATCTCATTATATAATGCATAATACAAAATTATTATATACAGCAATTACAAGAGCAAAAAATATGTGTTATGTTGTAGGGGAAAAAGAAACTTTTAATAGTGCTTGTAAAAAAATAGAGATTACTAAGCGACAAACTGTAATAAATGATCTACTTACCAAAGAGAATCAGTAATATACTCATCTTCTATTATTTGAACTTCTATATATAGATTATCACTATAATCTATATATAAAGTATACTTATCTAAATTTACAGTATCTTGAATATTATTTCTATTTAAAATTTCACCAGATTGTATATTTTCTAATAACTGTTCTAAATGGTATTCAAGTAATGAAGGTGCTATATTATTTATAGCACCTTGTATGCTTTGAAATGAACTAATACCTAAAAGAGTGTATAACTCTTTATTACTATCTAAATATATCAATTATTTAGTATTTAATCCATTTAATAATGATTCCATTCTACCTAAATCAATTTTGTTTTCATTTGATTTAACATCTTCATTTTTAGATTCATTATTAAAATCTAAACCTGGCTCAATTCTTAAATCAATTTCATCTTCTTCATCTTCTTTTTTAGATACTTCTGTATCAGATGTACTTAAAAGTGATTGAATTCTACTTAACATTCCATCCATTTTTGTAGATTGAACTTCTGTAGTTCCGTTTATCTCATCAAGTTTATTTTCAAGATCACTTATAATCTCATTTTTAACTTCTATATCTTTTTTTAATTTATCATTTTTATCAACTAAGATCTCATAAGCTTCGATTAGTTGAGTTAATGCATCGTTTAGTTTTTCAATTGTTTGTTCATTTGTCATTTGATAAGCCTTTTATAATTTATTTGTGATTTTATCAAACTTTAACTGATAATATCATCAATTTTTAGTAAAGATTCAACTTTTGCTTCTCTTGAAGCAAAGCTTAAATATAATTGATTCATATCTTTACTTCCACCAAGTCCAAGAATAATATTTTTGTAACTTTTTGCTAACTCTTTATTGAAAACTCCATTTTCTTTAAATAGATAAAAAGCATCAGCACTTAAAACTTCTGCCCATTTATATGAATAATAACCTGCACTATATCCACCTGCAAAAATATGTGAAAAACCATTTTGAAATTTATTGTATGATGGTGGTGTAAGTACTGAGTATTTTTCTCTAATCTCATCTAATAATGCTTGTACTTCCTCTTTTGATTTCTTGCTTTGATATAATTTAAAATCAAAAAGTGCAAATTCTACTTGTCTTATTGTTGCTAATGCACTTTGAAAATTTCTAGCTTTTATTAACTTATCAATAGCTTCATTGCTTAAAACTTCTTTTGTTTCATAATGTTTTGCAAATATTTTTAAAACATCTTTTTCGTAAGAAAAATATTCTAAAAATTGAGATGGAAACTCAACTGTATCCCATGCTACTCCATTTATTCCACTCACAAATGGTTCATTTACTTTTGAAAGTAGATGATGCAAGGCATGACCCATTTCATGAAATAGTGTTACTACATCACTATGTCTTAAAAGTGATTTTTGATCATCACTAGATGCTGGAAAATTACATACAACAAAAGCAGTAGGCGTTTGAATATTTGATTCAAGTTTATATCTATTGTGCCAATTGTGCATCCATGCACCACCTCTTTTATCTTTTCTAGCTTCCAAATCTAAAAATATTTTTCCTATATAATTATCATCTTCATATATCTCAAATATTTTTACTTTTTCATCCCAAGACTCTTCTTTTATTTGTACAAATTTAATATTAAATAGTTTATATAAAAATTCAAATAATCCATTTACTACTGAATCTTGTTCAAAATATGGTTTGTAGTACTCTTCATCTATTGCATATGTTTTTTGTTTTAATTTTTCACTATAATATGCTAAGTCATAAGCTTGTATATCTTCTAAGTTATCTAGATCTTTTGCTAAATCTTTAACCTCTTGTAACTCTTCTTTTGCTTTATCTTTTGAAAATAGTGCAAGTTTCTCTAAAAAACTTATAACTACATCTTCAGAAGGTGCCATTTTTGACTCAATAGAATATTGTGAATATGATTTAAAACCTAAAATATTAGCTTTTTTTGTTTTTAATTTTAATATCTCCTCTATCAAATCTTCATTTTGTGGAGCTCTTGTACAATAAGCTTTATATATATCTTCCCTTTTTGATCTATTGTTTCCATAAGTTATATATGAAATATATGATGGCATTTGAAGAGTAAATTTATACTTTATATTTCCATTATCATCTTCAAATTTTGCTGTATTTTTATCTGAAGATGGTAACTCTTTTACATCTTCTTCATCACAAATCATCTCCCAAGAATTTGTAGCATCTAATAGATTTTGAGAAAAGTCTTTGCTTAATTCACCTAATTTTAAATCTATATCTTCTAATGTATTTTTATCCTCATCACTTAATCCACAACCACCTAGTTTAAAATCTCTTATTTCATTTTTTAATACTTTATTTTGTTCAATATTTAAGTTTTTAAATTCGTTATTATTTATCTCTTTAATAGCAGAAAAAAGCTCTTCATTTGAACTTAGTTTACTACCATATGAAGATAATATTGGTAAACATTGACTATAAACTTTTTGTGTTAATTCACTATTTTTAACACTATCTATATGAAAAATTGGTGTAGTAAAAACTTCTAGTTCCTCTTGCATTAATTGGTAAGGGATACAAAAGTTTTTGTATGTTTTATTTTTTAATTGTAATAATTGTTTTAAGTTTTCTTGATTTTTATTTATAAGTTTTTCTAATTGTTTTGATGAATTTTCAAAATCATTCAGCATAAATTTTTGTGACATATAAGTATCTCCAAATAGTTTTTGGATATTATAACAAATTAATCTATTATCTTCTTCTATTTTTTGAAAATTCAATAATATATTGTGGAATTTTATCTAACGGACAAATATCTCTAACAGCACCTATTTCAATAGCAACTTTTGGCATACCAAATACTACACATGATGCTTCATCTTGAGCAACTGTATATGCACCATTATCATATAGTTCTTTCATACAGATACTTCCATCATCACCCATACCTGTCATCATAATTGCCATTGCAGAACTTCCTACGGTGTTATTTACACTTCTAAACATAATATTAACACTTGGTTTATGACGACTTACTTTTACAGTATCTAAAAGTTTAATAGCAATATCTTTTCCAACTTTTTCTAGTGTAAGATGCATATTTCCAGGAGCTAAATATGCACACCCTTTTGTAAGTATCATTCCATCTTTTGCTTCATATACTTCAACTTTAGAATTATCATTTAATCGTTGCGCAAAAGAAGCTGAGAATCCATAAGGGATATGTTGAGATATTATTATAGGGCATAAGTTTGCTTCTAGTTTTATAAATACTTTTAAAAGTGAATCAACTCCACCAGTTGATGATCCTATTGTTACTAATTTCATACCAGGGATTAATGCTGGATTTGAAGGTAAAATTTCATCAGGATGAACTTTTCTTTCAACCCCATCTTTAACAATTGAATTAGCTTGTGTTTCTTTATGCTTTATAGGCTTTTTAGGATTAGGTTTTTTTAAGGTATACCGTTTTAATAAAAAAGTAAGATTCATAAGTGTTTCTTTTATTCTTAAAGCAAAATCCTGCATAGATTCACCTGTAACTGGTTTAGAAACAAATCCAACAGCACCATCATCGAATATATCATTCTTTTTTGCTGATTGGCTTGATATTATTACTGCAGGCATTGGGTGTAATTTCATAAGATTTCGTAAAAATACAGCACCGTCCATTTTTGGCATATTAAGATCAATTGTAACTAAATCTGGTTCATACTCTTTTATTTTTTCTCTTGCTTCGTATGCATCTTTTGCTGTACATATTACTTCAAAATCTTCAAGTTTATTGATGAAATCACTTATAATTCGCCTCATTGATAAAGAATCATCTACAACTAAAACTGTATACATATTATCTCCATTTTAACTAACTCTATAGAAATAATTCTACAGAAGAATCTTGATTAAATTTATGTGTTGATATCTCTTTTTGAAGTTGAATTTCTTCTTTTACCACATCTTTAATTTTACTATTAGTACTGTCAAGTGTTTTAATATATGTTTCAAAATTATTAGTTAACAATACTACCCTACTTTTTGAACCTAAAGTATGATTTGAAATAACTTTAAATCCTTCAGCAGCACAAAAGTCCATAGCAAATTCCACATTTCTTTGCCCAATACTGTATGAACTAATATCAAGTCCTACAATATTTGCTCCTCCTGAAATTTTAGCTGTAATATTTTGTTTTTTACACCCTAATTTATACATCTCATTTAACATCTTTTCAACTGAATAAAGACCATATTTCATATCAAATATTGCACTTGTAGTTTTTGGTAATAAAAAGTGATTCATAGCTTTTAATTTTAAAACACTATCATAAAACATAATAGCAACACAAGATCCAAGTAAAGTCTTAAAAGCTATATTTTCACTATCTTTAACAATAGCAAACTCCCCACCAATTATAGTATGAGTTGGAAATCCTTTTATTATTTGACTACCCACTAGAACATCTTGTTTTACAATCTGTCCATTTCTATTTCCTATTATCATAACTACTATCTTATATATTTGTTGTTTTTACAAATATATTTTGACCTAATTTTTGAGTATATTTTAATAAATCTTGTGGTGATTCAGAATGTCCTATATACATTGTTCCACCAACTTTTAGATGTCTGAAAAGTTTTTTAAGTATTTTATTTTGATCTTCTAATGAAAAATATATTAATACATTTCTACAAAATATAACATCAAATTGTTCATCTTCAAATGGATACTGTTCATCATTTAAGTTCATTTGTGCAAATGTAATCATCTCTTTTAAATCATCATTTACTTTTATTAAAATTTCATTTTCAAAACCATTATCTTTTACTCTTCTTTTAAAATATTTTTGTGGTTTTATCCATGATGGAAACTCTTTTGAGGATTTTTGATACCTATATATACCATTTGCTGCATACTGTAATACATCTGTATCAATATCAGTTGCTATAATGTGGGCATTTATATTTCTTGATGCTTCTTTTACTGTCATTGCTATTGAATACGGTTCTTCACCAGTTGATGCAGCACAACAATATATATCAATATTTTTTTTATCTTTTAATACTCTACTTTTTAAATCATTAAAATGAAATTCTTCTCTAAAAAAGTGTGTTTTATTTGTAGTAAATGTATTTATAAACTCTGTTACAAATTCATTATTTTTTTCGATTTTATCTAGTAGTAAGTTAATATCACCATCAAAGTTAGTATTTCGTACTAACTTTTCTAGTCTATTAACTATCATTATATCTTTATTTTCAGCTAATGTTATACCAGTTAACTTATAAAGTAGGTTTTTAACTCTTTTGTGTAGGTGGTTTTGATCTAACATTATTACGATACTTGTTTAGATGTATTTGTAAAATCAGTTCCTCCAAATTCAAACTTCTTTTGAACATCTATAATTCCAATGATATCTAAAATAAGTCCTATTGATCCATCACCTCTTACAGTTGCTGCACCAATTCCCTCTACAGTTTTAAAGTTTTTATCAAGTGGTTTTACTACAACTTGATGTTGATGTAAAAATTCATCAATAAATATTGCAATTTTTTCTGAACCAGACTTTACAACAATTAACATACCATCTTCTATATCTTTATGTTTAGATTCAATTCCAAATAATTGATAAAGTCTAACAATTGGGATAAACTCTTCTCTTAACATTAATAATTCTTGACTACCATCACCAATTTTTTTAATCATTTCTGAAGTTGGTTGTAGTGATTCTACAATTGAACTTAATGGTAAGATGTATTTCATATTTCCAATAGCAATATCAAGACCATCTAGAATAGCAAGAGTAAGTGGTAATGCAATAGTAATTGTAGTTCCTACATTCTCTTTTGTTTCAAGTCTAATTGCACCACCAAGTTTTTGGATATTTGTTTTTACAACGTCCATACCAACACCACGACCAGAAATCTCTGTAATCTCTTCTGCTGTACTTAAACCTGCCCCAAAGATAAGCATAGCTTTATCATTATCTGACATAGATTCATATTGTTTTTCATCTATATCTCCATTTTCTAAAGCTTTTTGTGCAACTTTTTCAAATGCAATCCCTCTACCATCATCAACAATAGATATGATCATTTGACCATTTGCTTGCTCTGCTGCTATAGTAATAGTTCCTGTTTCATTTTTACCATTTGCAACTCTCTCTTCTGGAGTTTCTAGTCCATGATCAAGTGAATTTCTAATAATATGCATTAATGGATCTGTTAATCCTTCAATCATTGCTTTATCGATCTCAACAGAGTCACCTTCATGTTTAAATTCAACTTTTTTACCAACTTTTTTAGAGATATCTCTAATAACTTTTGGAAATTTTGAGTATATTGAATCCATTGGTACCATACGAATATTCATAATAGAATCTTGCATCTCTCTAATGTGACGTTCTAGTAACTCTAGTCTTTCTAATACTGTTGATCTTGTTTTACTATCTTCAATTGTTGTTGCAAATTGGTTAAGCATAGCATTTGTAATAACTAAATCTCCAACATTATTCATTAAGTTATCAATTTTATCAAGATTAACTCTAATATTATTTGTTACAGCTTTTTTAGATTCAGATTTTTTAGATTCATCTTTTTTTGCTACAGCTTTTTTAGGAGCTTCTTTTTTAGGCTCTTGTTTTTTAGCTACAGTTTTTTTAGGTTCTTCTTTTTTAACTGCAACTTCTTTTGTTTGTTCTTTTGCAAGTTCATTTTCAATAGGTTCTGCTTCACTAAAGAAACCAAAATCACTATTTTCTGATGATTCTAATTCATCTTCACCAAAAAATCCAAAAGCTTTTGAACCACTTGAAGAAGATGTCGAATTACTTACAACACTATTTGCAATTCCATCATAATAACCATAAGGACTAGTTTCAAAACTGTTATCTGATGATTGAGTTGTTTGAGGTGTACCATCTGTAGTTGTTGTAGTTGCTTGTGTTTGTGATGAAGTCTCTTCAGATACTGTTTCACCATTCATATAAGCTCTAATAGTAGTAAGTATCTCTGTACTCATCTCTTTGAATTTATCATCATCCATCTCATCATCACATTCTAATTGTAATATCTCTCTCATTACATCTAGACCATCAATTAAAGTTCCTGCCATAGATTCTTGATATTCAATCTCATGTTTTCTTAATTTATCCATCATATTTTCAACATCATGAGTAAATTCTGCAAAATATTTTAACTCAACAGAAGCCCCACTACCTTTTAAAGTATGAACATCTCTAAAAAGTTGACTCATCTCATCTTCAGTAAGACTTCCGTTTTTTTCAGCTTCTAATAAAACATTATCAGCTGATTCAAATAACTCTTCTGCTTCCTCTAGAAACATATCCCTATACATTGAAATATCAAAATCAGACATATTTACACCTTTTTTATATTTTTTAACACAGTATTAACTGCTTTTAGTAATTGATCTGGAACAAATGGCTTTTTAATCCATCCTGTTGCTCCAGCTTCTTTAGCTTCTTGTTTTAGACTTTCACTACTTTCTGTAGTTAACATAAAAATAGGTATATTTTTATAATTAGAAAGTTTTTTGACCTCTTTTATCATATCAATACCATTCATATTTGGCATATTATAATCAACTATTAATAAGTCGTGTTGAATATCAGTTGCTTTGTTTAAACCATCAAGACCATCAATTGCTTCTGTGATATTTTCATATCCACCTTCATTAAGTGCATATGCAAGCATATCTCTTAACATTTTGGAATCATCAACTATCAAAATTTTCATCTAAATCCTTTAACACTTAAACTATAACCAAATAAATTTTAAATAAACCTAAAATTCAGTACTTGCTAACTCTATTCTATCTTTTGATAATTTTAAAACTTTAACATCTAATTCATCACCAACACTAAGTACATCTTCAACTTTATTTACTCTTCTTTTTGATATTTTAGAAATATGAAGTAAACCTTCAGCACCTTTAGTTAATTCTATAAATGCTCCAAAATCTGTAATTCTAACTACTTTACCTTTTAAAATTTGATTCTCTTCATACATTTTTGTAAAATCTAGTTTCTCTTTTTTTACAAAACTTTTTGCATTATCTGAGATATCTTTAATATGTTCACAACAAGCTTTAATCTTATCTTTATTATCTCCACTTACTTTTACAACACCAGTATCTTTATCCATATCTATTGCAACTTCAAATTTTTCTATAATCTCTCTTATAACTGAACCTGCTTTTCCAATTACAGAAAATACTTTTGATGGATCAATTTTAAATTGTTCCATTAATGGTAAAGCGTCACTAACTACAATATCTTTAGCTGCATCTTCCATAAGAACTAAGATATTTTCTCTAGCATCTTTTGCATCTAATAGTGCAGAGTGTAAGAACTCTAAAGATATTCCACCAAGTTTAATATCCATTTGAAGTGCAGTAATACCATTTGTAGTTCCTGTTACTTTAAAATCCATATCTCCATCATGATCTTCAAGTCCCATAATATCTGTAAGAACTGCTTTTTTATCACCTTCAAATATAGCACCCATTGCAACACCAGCTACAAGTGAAGTAATAGGAACACCAGCAGCTTTAAGAGCTAAAGAACCACCACATACTGTTGCCATAGATGAACTTCCATTTGATTCAAATATTTCAGAAACTAATTTCACTGTATCTGTAAATTCACTAGAGATTGAACTCTCTAATGCTCTTTTACCTAAATTACCATGTCCTAATTCTCTTCTACTTACTCCAAATATTGCTTTTGCTTCACCAACACTAAATCCAGGAAAATTATAATGAACCATAAAATTTTCTGTCAAAGTCCCTTTTGTTTGTAGATCTTCATACATTTGACCATCTTTTGCTGATCCTAATGTTGCAATTACTAATGCTTGTGTTTCACCTCTTGTAAATAAACAAGAACTATGTGCAGAAGGTAAAATATTTGTTTCAATTGATATTGGTCTAACATCTTTTAAACCTCTTCCATCAGCTCTTACACCTTCATTTACAATCATATCTCTTACATTTTCTTTTTTTACAATCTCTACTGCTTCATAAATTTCTTTAAATTCTAGTTCATTTTCTAAACAATATTTATCTTCACTAATTAACTTAGCAACATCTTTTAATGCACTAGTTCTTTCTTTTTTAGCCATAACTTTTATAGCATCTTTGATATTTGAAGTATAATTATCTCTTACATAAGATATTAATTCATCAGTTACATTTGATTTTAATAATTCAACTTCTACTACATCTTTAGAAGCATCTGCAAAGATATTTTCATAAGCAGTATTTATCTCTTTTAATGATGTTTGTGCTAAAGCAATAGCATCTACTAAACTTTGCTCATCTAAATCATTTGCACAATGTTCTTGAACAAATGTATCAACACCTGTTTCTATAATATTTGTACTTCCTATAGACTTCATCTCTATCATTAAAAGTTCATCTTTACTTCCTGCAACATATAGATCTAAAGTTGAATTTTTCATTTGTGATATACTTGGATTTAAAATTAGTTCACCATCTATTGAACCAATTCTTACTGATGTAACAGATTTTTTAACTGGTAAATCAGACACAAATAATGCTGCAGATGCTGCTTTTAGTGCAAGTACTTGAGAATCTAATTCACTATCAATACTCAAAACCATAACTGTAATAGTAGTAGGATATACATAACCTTTTGGAAATAATGGTCTTAAACTTCTATCAATGATTCTTGAAGTTAAAGTTTCAAAATCAGATGGTTTACCATCTCTTTTTATAAATCCACCTGGCATTTTTGCAGCTGCATATGTTTTTTCAATATATTGTACAGTTAAAGGTGTAAAGTCCTCACTTACAGGGTTATCAAATTCACTAACTACTGTTGCCATTACAACAGCTTTACCTACTTTTAATAGTACTCCTGCATTTGATTGTTTTGCTACTTTATCAAATTCAAAAATCTCATTTTGATTATTATATTCTATTTGTTTAATTATTGCCATATTTATATTTCCTTATTTTATTTATTATTTTATTATTTTGCCATACTACCTAAAAAATATTTTAGATCATCATCTTTGAATTGTACTCCAACTCCAAAAACAATATTATTAGCATCTTTATTTAGCATATTGTCATATCCAGTATAAAATTGTAAATTTTTATCTGTTTTATATTTAAGTGTAGTTTTAAGATGTGGATTATTACCTCTTGCATCATTATATGCATTAAAATCATATGCATCAAGAGATAGTTTTAAGTTTTTATTTTTATAATAATCTATCCCTAATCCACCAGTATTTTCAATAATTCCTGCTCTATATCTTATATTGTTATATCTTTTTGCATATTGTACTGAAAAAAGTGTTCTTCCTTCTTCATGTAATTTTGTTGTTGCAATATTACCATTATCTTCTAATCTGTAATCGTTAGCTGAAACAAGATCAATTAAATAGTTTGTATTTTTCTTTGGTGAATAATCTACTGAAAATATAGTTTTACTATCTTCATCATTTGCTAAATATTCTCCAGTGAAACCTACTTTTAATACACTATTAGTTGTAGAATCTAAATATTTATCTACTTTTTTAACAGCATCATTTACACTTTTTGAAGCTTCATCAACACTTACAAATGCATCATTTATACTATCTAATGTTACTTCTATTCTTTTTTTATTATTAACAAGAATTTCATTTACCCCATCTTCTAATTTCTCAAATTTTGTTAATATTACAGGAAGTTTATTATTTATAATTCTACCTGTTTTATTAAATCTATTAGCAAGAGCAATATATCTATCTTCAAGTACAGTAAATTTAGTCATTATGTTAGGTAAAGTATTATTAATTGTTTTACCTGTTTGTTTAAATTCTGTTCCTACATCTTTAAACTCTAATACAGTATCATTAAAATTTACAATAAGTTTATTGATATTATCTTCATTTGTAGCTACTAATTTATCTAATCTTATAATAAACTTATCTAAAGTTTTTGCTACATTAGAGATATTTGTAGTTGTTTCATCCATAGAAGCATATTGTTTTGCATTTGATAATATTTCATTTTCTTTTGCAAAATCATTTTTACTAGAGAACTTAATATTTAAATATTTTACACCAAGTAGTGATTCTTGTTCTATTGTTAAAAGTGAATCAGATGGTATTTTTATATTTTTATTTATTTTTAATGTTAATACAACATCATCAATATTTAATTTTAAATCATAAATATAACCTATTTGCAGACCTCTTGATTTTATTTTTGCATTTTTTTCTAATCCATCTACATTTGGTAATTTAGCTTTTAATGTATAAGTATTATCATCTGAACCATATTTTAAATTTCCTACTTGTGTAGATAGTCCAAATAGCATCAATATACCAATTACGAAAAATAAACCTACTTTACTCTCTTTACTCATTATTCTTCTCTTTCATCTTTTATATATTTTTGTTTAATTGAAACAATTGGTTTCAATGTAATTGTTGCATATATTATTTTTTGTCTTACTGCATTCTGGCTTGTTGTTGCAGTTGCTAATAAACTATTAGAATAAGACAAATCTAGATCCCAACATTTTTTATTTATTTTTAAGCCATAGTTTCTACTATTTCTAATTTTATTTGTTATATCATATTTTTCACTATAGTTTAAACTATAATACTTATATATTTTATCACTTAATTCTAAAGAAACAGATTTATTGTTAACTCCATCTTTAAAAAGATTTGTTAAATCATCTTGATTAATAATACTTGCATAATCAACTTTTACATTTAAATCATCTTTTTTATACTCTAATGAATATGAATTATTAATAATCATTTTCTCTTCTTGATTATATATAAATCGATTTGATAACGAACCATTTTTAAAATGTAGTTTCATCTCATTTTCTAAATTACCTAATATAAATGAATTATTTTCTTTTAATAATATTTGATTAATTTTATGATTAAATATATCACTCTTTTTATTTGTAAAAAAATTTTGACTCATAGAAAGATTGATATTATCTTCTTCATTATTTATTTCAAATGGTTTTAATTCTATATTATCAGTATTTAATCCATATATATCACCTTTTATATATACATCATATCTATTTTTATATATTGCGGAAAAGTTAATATTATGAATAAAAGAATCATATTGTTTTAATAAATCTGTACTAATAGTAAAAACATCACTATGATTTAAATAATTTCCATCATCATAATTATTTGTATTTAAATATTTTATATTATTATAATTTATATTTTTTATATAATCTAAAGAGATATAGTCATCAAAAAAGTAACTATTAATATTAAATGGTATATTAATCTGCGTAAGATTAGCCCCAACACCAACTTTTCTATTTTTTGCTTCAAATTTAATATCAAATGAACTTAATATTGTTTTATCATTTAATAAGTTTCCATAGTATCTATGAAGTTGCATTTGTGGTATTAATTGAAGTATTTCATCATTGTTAATAGGTATACCATCTTCATCAAATTTTCTTATATCTTTATATTTTATTAAATTAATATCTGCAAATATTTTATCTGTATTATAATAATATTTTATTTTTGATTCAATAATTTTATCTGTTGAAACTTCTTTATCTGAATTTTCTAATAAAGTATTTTTATATTCAATATCATTCATATCTTGCAATGAAATTAATAATCCATCACTAGTTTTTTCTTTATTTGCTAAAATATTATTATGTTTATAATTTAAATTCCATCCATAATGTTCATCATTTACTAAATTATATTCATCTACATATGAATTTCTTTCATAAAATTTTCCAAGAGAAATATCTAATTTTGAATCTTTAGTATTTATATATCTATATTTTAATTCATGCCCATAACCTCTATTTGAAAATATTTTAGGAATATATTCAAAATCATAATTAAGTGCTGGTGCATAAAAAAAAGGTTGATAATATGAAAAACCACTAGCTGAACTATAACCTACTAATGGCCGTAATAATCCACTTTTCCTTTTTTTATTTGTTGAAAATCCAATATAAGGTGGATTTGTAAGTAGATATGTTAGTATTAAATGTTCTGGAGCTATAAAAGGAATAGCCGGTATTAAGAAATACCAAACTGGCATATTTTTTATATATAAAGTATTATTTATAGAACTAATCCATTGTTTTTTTCTATCAAATTCACCTTTTTTAAAAGCGATACTCCATGCAGGATCTATACAATCACATGATGATATCACTGCATTTTTTATAGTATTTATATCTTTATTTTTTGATATAGATCTTGCGTTTATCCAAATATTTGATTTGCTATCTATTAATAAAATATTTTTAGCATTTTTTATATCATTTTTCATATCAAGTATTGCATTATTACTTAATGTAACTGTACCATCACTTTTAGATATATTAACATTTCCAAACATTTTAAGTATTTTTGAATTTTTATCAAACTCAATTTTATTAGCACTTATATAATATTTATTTGAAAATATAATTACATTTTTATTTGCTTTTATTGTACTATTTGTTGTTTGTATATGTTCAGCAATTATTTGCAATGAATCATTTGTATCCTTTGCATTTACAAAAGATATCAAAAAAACAAATAGTAATAAAAACTTAATTAATGTCATTTACTACCAAAGTTTTTGCTATTTTGTCATGAAAAGTTTGTTTTGATTTCGTATAATATGCTAAGATAAATCCTAAATACATAACTGATTCACTAAGTATTCTTCCACTAGCTCTTAGTACAGATTGAGCAAACGAAATTTTTCCAAAATGGTTAAAATCTATCACTTTTATTTTTGCTGCCATTTTTCCTAAAGTTGCGCCATAATACCATATGAAAAATGATTGATATATAATTTTTATTGTGATTATTTGTACATAAGCTGCATTCATTATCAACGCTATTGCTAAATAATCACCTTCTGTTTTTGCTATTGGTTCCCACAATAATAATAACATCACAAATGTGATCAATAAATCATCAATAACAAAAGCTTTTATTCTTTGTGAGTTTGATGCTAGTTCTAGTTTTGATATATCTATATTTTCGTTGTTCAATTTTTTTCCATTTAATTATTTTACTCAAAAGTGAAATAAAGAGAGGGATTTTTGCTAGATTTTAAATTGCAGTGTACTTTATAGTACATAAGGTTTAGAATCTAGTGAAAAGCTCCTCTTTATTACGCTTTTAGTGCTTGGTAGGCAATATCTGTTCGTATCTTCTTTCCTGCAAAATGAACTTGCCCACATAAAGCATATGCTCTATTTCTTGCTGTTTGAATATCAGATCCAAATCCTATACATAATAGTACTCTTCCACCAGTAGCGAATAGTTTATCATCCTCTTTTGTTACTCCAGCATATGAAATATGAGAATTTGCAATTAAAGTTTCATCATGTATATCATCAACAATAATTTCAGCAGGTTCACTTGAACTATATGGATAATTTTTACTAGCCATTACAACAGCAACTCCATACTCATCTTTCATTTCAAGTTTATAGTTTTTAAGATTTTTTGTAGCACCTTTATAAAACATCTCACTTACACTTGATTTCATCAAAGGCATAAGTATTTCACACTCAGGATCCCCAAATCTTACATTATATTCTAATATAATTGGTTCATCATCAACTACCATAACACCTATAAATAAAACACCTTCAAATGCTGCATTCTCTTTTTTCATACCCTCTAAAGTAGGTTTTATAACTCTGTCTTCAACTTTTTGATAAATATCGTCATTTACAAGTGGTGTTGGAGCATAAGCACCCATCCCACCAGTATTTGGTCCAGTATCTCCATCACCTATTCTTTTGTGATCTTGAGCTGCTGGAAGAACAACATAACTGTCTCCATCACATACTGCAAAAATAGATAGCTCATATCCATCTAAAAACTCTTCAACTACTACTTTATTTCCTGCATCGCCAAATGATTCACCACTTAACATATCTTTTACAGCTGTTTTTGCTTCATCTTTTGATGTTGCAATTATTACACCTTTTCCACCACAAAGTCCATCAGCTTTTACAACTATTGGTGTTTTAGTCATAGAATCTATAAAATTATTAGCTTCTTCTTGTGATGAAGTTTCTATAAATGCAGCTGTTGGGATATTGTATTTTTTAAGTATATTTTTCATATATACTTTTGAACCTTCTAATTGAGCAGCTGCTGCACTTGGTCCAAATATTGTAAGACCTTCTTTTTTAAATATATCAACAACACCATCTACAAGTGGTGCTTCTGGACCGACAATTGTAAGATCGATATTATTTTCTTTTGCCCATGATGCTAATTCATTATAATCTTTTATATTGATATTTTGACCAATTTGATCTGTTGCTCCATTTCCTGGGCAAAAAGTTATATCGTGGTCTTCATTTTCTTTTGAAATTGCTAAACCTATTGAGTATTCTCTTCCACCTGAACCTAAAATTAAAATATTCATTGTTTTCCTTAGTGTATAAATAAAAAATAAAACAACATTATTATCTTACTTTTTATCTATTTGTAATTAATTATACCCTAGTAGCCGTTAAGTAATGAGGTGGCCCAGTAAAGCCAAGAACTAGAAAGAGAAAAACACTTTAGGAACATCTTCAAATGAGCGTTACACACCGTGTTTTTACATCTTTCAAATATATAAGTTATCGGACCCGAATTATTTACATATCTCGCACTACCAAGGTAATAATATAAATATAATTATATCTAAAAAATAGTTAAATTTTAGTTATATATTAAGTGCTTCTTCTATACAAGAGTCAATAGAAGTTTGTTTTGATATTAGGTATTTAATATTTTTAGGTAAATAAGAAGCTGTAGTTTTACCAATACAAATAGCAATATATGAGTCATCCCAAATATTATTTTTAAAAAAGCACTTAATTGTAGAAGGAGAAGTGAATATTATTTTAGAATTTTTAGGTATTTTATCTATAGAATTATTCTCTTTACATACTGTTTCATATACAACGATTTCATCACAATTTAAAATCTTAGTTAAATTTGATACAACTTTTTTAGCTCGTATATATATTACTTTTTTATTTTTTAGTGTATCTTTTATCTCGTTTGCAAACTCATCTCCATGTCCACTAATTCCTGTGTATACTAAATTTGCATTGTGATCTTTTAAAATATTTGCAGTTTTTTTTGCTATTGCGTAAGATGGTACTTTTTTATAATCTTTATTAAAATACTCTAATGCATATATTGCATTTTTTGATGTAAATATTAAAGCATCATAATAGTTAAAATCAATATTTGTATCTATATATTTAATATCAAATACACTATAGTTTATTACATCTGTATTATTTGATTTTACATTTGATAAAAGATATATATTTGACATTTTGTATTAAAAAATAGCTACTTCCAAGTAGCTACTCTTTTTTGGATGTTTTTTATCTGTTTTAGATTTATCTCATGGTGTGGTTTTATAATATAATCTATAAACTTTGTTTCTGCTACAGTGAAACCTTTTGGATCCTTATCACTTAATTTTACACTATCTTCTAAAATTTCAATTTTAGTTAATCTTTTTTTAGAAATTCTAGTATAAAATACTACATAATATGATCCATCATCTTTTTTATCTATTGTTACATGAACATGTTTTGTTTCTTCAAAATCTAAGTTCTCTTTACCTGCTAATGCAACAAGTGTCTCGTATGATATAAATCCAATATATAATTTTGAAAATATTTCTATATATCTATTTACTTTATCACTTAGTAAGAACTTTTCATTTAACATTTTTGTATCTTTAAATAATGCTTTTCTAAAGATCCAACCTAAAGTATCAAAATATTTAAAGTGATTTACTTTTATATCATGTGCTTGTATTAGTTTATCACTTTTATATCTTGTTAATTTCTCTTTTTTATATGTTGAAGATTTTGCAATTTGATCTAAAACTTTACTAGGATCTAATGTATCAGTTACCCATACAGTTGCAAAATCAGGAAATTTATGAATACCTGTTGCTCCTTGAGATAATATAATTAAAGCTCGTACTTCATGATTTGGAAATAACAATGATAAAAGTGCATATTTTTTTCTAAGTCTTTTTCTAAGTCCCATAGTAGAAACAACAATTGTACATTCTACAAAATATACAGTATCTCCACAAAAAAACATAGCATCGTATTCACTTACATCTTTATATCCAGCTTTATATACAATTTGCTGTTTTCTATCCATAAGTAAACCAAACTTTGCATTTTCTTCATCTTTTAAATTTTGATGTGGACCTTTTAATACAAACTGTGTTATTTGATCATTTTTGATTGCATATTGTAGTAGTAATTCATATGTTACATTTTCAAATAACTCACCTCTAAATCCGTTGAATGAACTTATGAAATGGGGATCATCTTTAGGAACACCCTTTTTTATAAGAGAAAGTAAGTATCTTGTATTGTAATCATAATGTAATAAGTTATCCTTTAAACTTTCGATGTTTAAAGTTTTCATATCTTTTGATATTTTTAATTCTGTATTTTTTGCCATAATCTATTCTTTAAATCTTATTTAATAATTCAATTCTATGAATAAAGCATATTTTATTCACAGAAGTAAAGTATCTATAAAATAGATTTTATATTAAAAAGTATAGCAAATTAAACAATAAAATGCAAATTTATATAATTTAATTTTAAAATTTAGATTTTGAATGAAATATTTGTTTTATTAAGATTTTGTTTCAAGTGTGAAAAACTAAATAACTATAAAATTATAGATTTGCTTTAGATTGTGCTAAAGTCTATATGAAAATGTACGACTAGTACCTCGATTATAGACTTTAGTGCAAGATGAAGTTAATATATAATTTTTATTCCCATTCTATTGTTGCAGGAGGTTTAGAAGATATATCATATACCACTCTATTAATCCCATCAACTTCGTTGATTATTCTTCTAGATATTTGCTCTAAAATATCATGTGGAATATGTGCAAATGTTGCTGTCATACCATCAATTGCATTTACTATTCTAACACATGCAGTGTTATCATAAGTTCTATTATCACCCATAACACCAACAGATTTTACATTTAATAGTACAGTAAATGCTTGCCATGTTTTATCATACCATCCTGTTGCTCTTAAAACATCTAACATAATTGTATCTGCTTTTCTTAAGATCTCAAGATCTGGTCTATTTACATCTCCCATGATTCTAATAGCAAGTCCTGGTCCAGGGAAAGGATGTCTTCCTATCATATGAGAAGGAAGTCCAAGTTCAAGACCTAATACTCTTACTTCATCTTTAAAAATCTCTCTTAAAGGCTCAATAAGTTCAAATGTCATCCAATCAGGAAGTCCACCAACATTATGGTGAGATTTGATTGTTTTTGATGGTCCTTTTACTGATACTGATTCTATAACATCAGTATAAAGTGTACCTTGAGCTAAGAATTTAATACCATCATGTTTTTTTGCTTCTTCATCAAATACTTCAATAAATGTTTCACCAATTATTTTTCTTTTTGTTTCAGGATCAGTTACACCTTCTAATTTATCTAAAAATCTATCTGTAGCATCAACAGTGATTAAAGGAACACCTCTAGTTTTAAACATATCTTGAACATCTGCAACTTCATTTCCTCTTAAAAGTCCATTGTTTACAAATACAGGTACTAATTTATCGCCAATAGCTTCTGTTAAAAGTGTAGCAACTACAGAGCTATCAACTCCACCACTTACACCACATAAAACTTTTGCATCACCTACTTGTTCTTGGATCTTTTTAATTTGCTCTTTTGCAAAGTTACCCATACTCCATGTTCTTTCACATCCACAAATATTTTTTGCGAAGTTTAATAACATTTTATCACCTTGAACACTATGTGTTACTTCTGGATGAAATTGAAATGCATAAATATTTTTATCTTCATTTGCTATTGCAGCATAAGGTGAGTTTTCACTTATAGCTATTACTTTAAATCCTGTAGGTAAAGTTTCAACTTTATCACTATGGCTCATCCATACGATTTCGTTATTTGTAACACCTTCAAATATCTTTGAAGAGCTATCTTCTATAGTTAATTTTGCTTTCCCATACTCTTGATGATCTGCTGCTATTACACTACCACCTAAATAGTGAGCAATAGTTTGCATACCATAACAAATACCTAAAATTGGTAAACCTAAATCAAATACCTCTTTATCTACTTTGTAAGCATCTTTTGCATAAACTGATGCTGGTCCACCACTTAAAACTATCCCTTTTGGAGATCTAGCTTTAATAGCTTCTATACTTTCGTTGTATGGTACGATTTCTGAGTAAACACCTTGGTTTCTTAATCTTTTAGAGATTAACTGTGTGTATTGACTTCCAAAGTCTAAAACTAAAATTGGAACATGTTTCATTGATGTTATCCTTGATTGTTTAATATAACGTGATTATATCTAAGTTTTAATAATAAGTTTATTTAGTAGTACTATTTGATTTTAGCAAATAGTAAAAAATATTTAACTATAATGTATAAAGAAGGATATTATTACAAATGAAATTTATTTTTTTATCAACAATTATTATTTTACATCTATATGGTGGTATTTTTGATTTTTTTTCTAAAAAAGATGAATCTTCAAATAAAGTATCTCAAAGTACAATTGAACAAAAAATTGATCTAAAAAAACTTAGAGAATTTGAACAAAATATTGAAATTGATATCAATAATGATTTAAAAGCATTAAATGGTTATTTAGATAATGAGGTTATAAAAAACTTTAGTAATGATTCTGTTATTTTAAAAAAATTCAATAAATGTTATCAAAATGAAAAAACAGATTTAATAAAAGGTAATGTTGGCACTAGAATATATACTATTAAATGTTGGAAAGAATTTAAAAAAGATTATTATACTATTTTTAATGAAACATATATTAATAATCTTATTAAAAAAATAGATTTATACTTAACTAAAAAATATAATACAAGTATTAATAAAAAAGCTACAATATTAAATATTAACCCTAAAGATTTCCAAAAAAAACAATTATACTATTCTTTAGATACTATACCAAATGCAAAAAGAGAATTTATACATACTATTTCTGATATTAATAATAATTGGGATGATGTTTTAAAAAATGTAAATACTTATGATCAAAGTTTTGGATGGTTAGATAATATGAAATTACTTTACCTAGAAACTCTTTTAACACCTGGTGATACAACAAGAGAAGAAGCTGTAAAAAATTATAACCAATCAATAAAATCTATTTACAATACTAATCATACTTTTTTAAAGCTATTAACAAATGATATAAAAGAGAAATATAAAGAAGATATACTAACACAATTAAGTAGTATGTATGCAGATGAATATTAATGATTAAAGTATTAATTATTATAAGCTCTTTATTAAGTTTATCTTTTTCTAATCCAACCGTTAGAATTATAATACCTAAAAAAGTAAAAACATCAAAAACTAATCTTAAAAAACTAAAAAAATATAAGCTTGCTATTTTAAGCGATGAAAATACACTTAATAAGAAAAGAAGAATTACAAAATTAGAAAAGAAACTTATTAGTTCAAAAAGAGCTAAAAAAATAAAATTTGAAGGTCGTACTGTAGTAAAAAGAAGAGTATATAACTGTAACAAAGAAAACATATCTTTAATGCTACAAGGGAAGGCTCCTATTGGGTTTGATAACAAACGAGTAAATCTACATCATCTTAAACAGCAGCAAATGGGTAATTTAGTTGAATTATCCCAAACAGAACATACAATGCATTCAAAAGTATTACATAGATATACAAAAACATCTAATATAGTAGATAGAAACTCTGGTTATATGAAGTTTAGACAAAAGTGGTGGAAAAGTAGAGCTTCTAGTTGTATAAGTAGAGGATTATAATTTATTTTATTATCATCATCAACAATTTTGCTATTTATAATAATGTTTAAAACCTTCTACTATATAATACTTTACCTTATTTTAATAATTTAAAAGTATCACAAGCTTCAATAGTTCCATATTTTAAACCTCTTGAAAACCATTGTTTTCTTGATTTTGAAGTACCATGAGTAAATGAATCAGGAACTACATATCCTCTTGATTGTTTTTGAAGGGTATCATCTCCTATAGCTGATGCTGCTCTTAGAGCTTCATTTATATCTCCATCTTCTAAAATATCTCCTCTTCTTTGTAAATAGTTTGCCCAAATACCAGCAAAACAATCAGCTTGAAGTTCTACTTTTACTTCTACTTTATTAGCTTCTACTTTACTAAGTTTTCTTTTTTGCTTATTTACTTTATCAAGTATACCAGCTAGTTTTTGTACATGATGCCCAACTTCATGAGCTATAACATAGCCTTGTGCAAAATCACCAGGAGCATCATGTCTTCTTGCAAGTTGATTAAAGAATTCTGTATCTAGATACACTTTTTGATCAACTGGACAATAAAATGGACCAGATTGACTAGATGCAACACCACATGCACTTTTTACTCTATTTTTAAAAAGTACTAATCTTGGTTCTTTATATGTAGCATTATATTTTTGAAATAGTTCTGTCCATACATCTTCTGTTTGTGCTAATACTGCTGATACAAATTTTGTTTGTTCTTCATTAATTTTTATAGGTCTTTCTTGTTGATTTGTACTAATTAAGCTACTTGGAACTGAGTTTAACAATGATAGGGGATTAAACCCCATAAAATATGCAATAACACCAACTCCTAACACAACTCTACCTATAGTAGTTTTTATCAAAAATTTAACAATAGGAATAATAGCTCCCATTGAGCCTCTACTAGTTCTACTTCCACTACTAAATGATGATCTTTGTCTATCTTCAATATTTGAACTTTGTCTTGAATTTTTCCATTTCATATTAAACCTTTAAAATATTACTTTTACAACTAAAATCATCTTAAAATATGTCCAACATTTTTTATAAAATAAACCTCAGCAAACTCTTTAAAAAACTCTAGTGCATTTATACTATTAATGATCTTATCATCACTTCCTAAATATACTTCTATTTTAACACCACTATTAATCAAAAGTTCAAAATCACAACTCTTCCACTCATAATTAAGTAAAGTATCTAGTTGCTCATAAGTACCATCTGATAAGTATTTTGACAAGTCACTATTACTATGTTTTGCAATATTTTTTATAAAATTATTTTTATATTCTACCTCATCTTTTTTGTAAAACATAAGCTGAAGTCTTTTATATTTTTTATTTTGATCTTGAAAAAATGCAGGAGAAAAAAGTTGTAATTTTTGTACCCTTTTATTATTTTTTACTTGATTTAAAGCATACTCAAAAGCTCTTATGGCTCCATAAGAAAATCCAGCAATATTAAAATCACTATATTCTATATAATCTTGAAATAACTCTTTGTCATTTTGAAGACAAAATCCACTAAAATACAATAACTTCTTCCTTAATTAGAGTTTGTTTTAAAGATAATATCTCTTGTATATTTGCATTTATATCTTTTTTAAGTTCCTCTTTTATATTTACTATTAATTCGTTTGCATCTCTTATCATTTTGTATTCATCTTTCATATTTGAAGCTATCTTATATGCTTCATTAATTTCTGATTTAAATACAACATATTGCTCTTTTTTAATAACTTCAAGAGCGATACTTCCTGCAAGATTGAATTTAATTTGTTCTATTAATTTTGATTTTGATGGGTATAAACAATCATCATTTATAATACCCTCATCAAATAAAGCAACTTTTTGTTTTGTGAAAAATGCCTTTGCAGCTTGATATGTTGCTAATACTTCTTTCTCTTCATTACACATAATACTAAGTTCATGTTTACCATATTGTACTTTTTGTTTAGCATAAGCTATATCTTCTTCACTTATTGTTTTATTTTTATTTTTTATCATATTTAGTAAAGCTTCATTAATAAGTGTAGCAATAGATGCACTATTAAATCCACTTGTATTATGTGCTAACTCTTCTATATCTATATTTATATTTTTAGCTTTTGTATATAGTTCTATTATCTTTTTTCTATCACTCAATGATGGTAGTTTTAAAAATACTCTTCTATCAAATCTACCTGCTCTTAAAAGTGCATCATCTAAAATCTCTATTTTATTTGTAGCAGCTATTACCATTACTCCACTATTACTATCAAATCCATCCATTTGTGTTAATAGTTCATTTAGTGTTGCTTCTCTTTCTTCGTTACTTCCTATTCCTCTTGTTTTACCTATTGCATCTATCTCATCAATAAATATAATAGAAGGTGCATGTGCTTTTGCTACTTGAAAAAGTTCTTTTACCCTTTTTGCTCCCATCCCTACATATATCTGTACAAAACTAGCTCCACTTTGGTAAAAAAATGGTACATTTGCTTCACCTGCTACTGCTTTTGCTATTAATGTTTTTCCAACTCCAGGAGGTCCAACAAGAAGTACACCTTTTGGTAAGCTAACATTATATTTTATATATTTTTGGGGATTATTTAAAAAATCAACAACCTCTTCTAACTCTTGTTTTACACTAGATATTCCTGCAACATCTTTAAATGTAATATTTGAACTAATAGGATTTATATTTTCATTTTGAATATATTGATTTTGTTCTAGATCACTATTTACTACAGCTTGTTCAAAATTATCACCTTGATATTTATTTTTAGGTACTATTTTTTGAATCTTCTCTTTATATTTTTGTAAATAAAAAGATATAAGTAATAAAACAAGTAAAAATCCAATACCAATATAATATGAGCCACCTTGTATTGCACTATCACTTTTAATTAATGTATATAAAAAAAGTGCAATTAGTACACTAGCACTAAGCATCATTAGTTTTAAATTTTTATTTGTATCTTCATTATTTAATTTTTTAAACATCTTATATCTCCATTATACTTATAATTCAAACTTAGCTTTATTTATTTTTCTTTCAACATCAAATTTTTCTATTCTAGTCCAATTTCCTACAAGGTCTTCAAAACTATCTATCTCTATAGGGTTAAAATATTGATCATAACCTTTATAGATTCCATCTTTTTTTGATTCTATTAAAATATCAAGTGGTTTATTGTTTTGTTTTAGGTCTTTTCTAAAGTTATAATTTTTATTATCTATTATATCAGTTAGTTCTTTTAATCTTTGTTTAGCAATATCACCAGCTACTTGACCACTCATAGTAGCACTAGGTGTTCCATCTCTTTTAGAGTAAGTAAATCCATGAAGATGAGTTAGTGGAAACTTTTGTATATTTTGTATTGCTTCACTCCATATCTCATTTGTTTCACCAGGATGTCCTACAATAAAATCTGTCCCTAGTGCATAACCCTTATTAGCAATAAACTCAAATAACTCTAAATCACTTTTTAATTTATTTCTTCTATTCATAAGATTTAACATCTGCTTTGTAGTATGTTGCAGAGCAATATGAAGATGTTTTGCCATCCAAGGTTCATCAAGAAGTTCTTTAAACTGATCTGTTATTTGAATAGGTTCTACACTACCTAATCTTATTCTTCTAACACCCCTTATCATTGATATCTTTTGAAGTAAAATAGCAAGCCCATCTTCTTTTGAATCAAGATTCTTTCCATATGAACCTAAATTTGTACCTGTAAGTATAAACTCACCAAATCCATTAGAAGCTAAAAGTGTAATTTGTTCTAGAATTTTTTGTTCATCATAAGCTCTAGCATCTCCTCTTACAAAAGGGATAACACAATAACTACATCTAAAATCGCACCCCTCTTGGATTTTGATAAAGGCTCTACTTTTACCTATCATCTCCCCTATTACTGTATCATCTATATGTTTTAGATCTCCAGCTTCAAAGAATTTTTCCTCATTTTTAAGAAGAATATTTATTTTCTCTTTTTCACTATGTCCAAAAAGTGCATCTATTTTATTTTCTTTAAATAGCCCTTCCCCTTTAGTCCATACACCACACCCTGTAAATACAACTCTTGGTTTATTAGGAAGTTTATTAAGGCTATTTATATAGCTTCTAGCTGTTGTATCTGCACCATTTGTAACTGTACATGAGTTTATTACAACTATATTAGCTTGTTTTTCATCAAATACTACATCAAAATCTTTTAGATTTGACATCATCACTTGTGTATCAAAAACATTTGTTCTACAACCAAATGTTTTGAAAAATACTTTTTGTTTTTGAAACATTATTTATTCCCCATGTTTTTATTTATTTAAAATAACATAAATTTATTTAAAACTTAAACTTATAGTTGTACCAAAATTTAATTTTGAATCAATATTTAGTTTTATATTGTTACTATCACAAAAGTTTTTTACCATATATAATCCAAAACCAAATCCACTATTATTTATATCTTCTTGGTAATATTTATCATATATCTTTACTATATTTGGTGTATTCATCCCTATTCCACTATCTTTTATATATAGTGTATTATTTAATGTATATATATTGATTTTACCATCTTTTTTATTGTATTTTATTGCATTTGATATTATATTGTCTATTGCTATTTGTAAACCATTTTTATCTGAATATAGTTTTAGATCTGTTTTTGTATATTTTATTTGTATATCTTGTTTTATATCTTCAAATTTTCTAATAGAGTTTAAAATAATATCATCTAAAAAAACATCTTCTTTAATTATATTTTGAACCTCTTTTTTTATACTATATTCCATATCATCATAAAGTTGAAGTAGATCATCACAAGATTGATTTATTCTATTTAGTTTATCTTTTATCTTATCATCACTATTTTGTTTTAATAACATCTTTGTATTTAATTTTATTGTACTAACTGGTGTATTTAACTCATGTAGAGTTTTTTTTATACTATTTTGTATCTGTTCATCACTTTTAAATAACTCTTCTAAAATAGAGATACTCAATAACCTATATAATAAAATAGATATCAAAACTAAAAAAATAATAACAAGTGGATAAAACTCTTGCTTATAAAAATTCATATTTATTATTATATTATTTAAAAATAAACAAAACATAACTACAAAAGCTATTATTATACTGTTTGTTATTAGAAAGTTTTTATTTTTAGAAGTTAGTTTTATAACCTTGACCTTTTATATTTATAATTGAGTTTGAACCTAAAATATCTTTTAATTTTGATATATAAACTCGAATAGAACCATCACTATACTCTTGCGATGCACTCCAAAGTCTATTTATTATCATATCTTTTGTGATTATCTTATCTTTATTTTCATACATCAATAAAAATAGATCTACAACCTTTTTAGATATATTTAAAACTTGATTATTTTTTATAAATGTATTTTTATTTATATCAAATAAAATACCATTTACTGTTATATTTTGTGTTACTTTATTACTTCTTTTTAAAAGTGCACTTATCCTTAATAATAATTCATCTTCATCAAATGGCTTAACCATAAAATCATCTGCACCACTTTTAAAGCCATCTTTTAAAGTATCTTTATCTTTATAAGATGTTAGATATATACATGGTGTATTATCATTGTTTCCTCTTAACATACGCAATGAATCTAGACCATTTATTTTAGGTACATTTATATCAAATAGATATAGATCATAATTATTAGTATAAGTTAGTTCAAAAACCTCTTCACCATCTTTTGCTATTACTACTTCAAAGTTTTCTAATTCTAAATACTCTTTTAAGCTTAATGCAAAAAGTTCATTATCTTCAAGTAGTAATATTTTCATAATTTAGATTATAGATTTATTTTGTAAATCTTCTGGTGGAAATTTATTTTCTCTACTTATATTTATATTTTGTGTAGGGTATGCTATTTGAATATCATCGTGTTCTTTAAAGGCATCTAGTATACCCATAGATATAGTACTTCTTAATCCAAGTGTTGCATGAGAATTTGTATGGAACCATGATGATATAACTATACCATGAGGTTCAATAAATGCAAATATTCTAGGATCTGGATTTGAACTTCTAAGAACATATTTTTTTCTCATCTTATTTAATCTTTTTCTAGCTAATTCTGTATAACCTTTAGAGTTTGTTGTTGTAACTTCTCTTGCTATTTCAACTGCTTTTTTATGATTTGAATCAAATGTAATACTAATATCAACAACATCCCAAACTGTTCTTAATCCATCAAAAGTATAATTAGATAACATATCTGTAAATACATAATTATTTGGAATAAAGAAAACTCGTCCTGTTCTTCTATTTGTTGTATAAGATGTAAGAGTTGTATCTTCTCTTATTACTATTTTAAGTAATGTAATATCAAGAACATCTCCAACTACTTCAATACCATTTCTTGTTACTTTAACTCTATCACCTGGCTTTATATGCCCACCTGTCATAATTGAGATCCAACCAAATATAGACATAAACCAATCTTTTAGAGCAATAGCAATCCCAGCTGAAGCAAACCCTAAAAATGTAACTAGATATGATGCATTTTCAATATATGAAAATACTAATATCAGTATTGTTACAATTATAAAAAATAGATTTATAAGTTTATTTGTAGTGTAGTATTTATCATCATCTTCAATATACTTTTTCATAGCCATTTTTGCTGCCATTGCAAGTAAAAATAGTAATGATAAAATAACTATAAGTTTTATCTCATGTGCAATCTCATCTGAAATTGAGTTTTTAACCTCTTGTATAACTTGATTTATCTTTCTATTATAAACTTCTTGAGTTGTAGATACAATCTCCACAACCATAATAAAATCTTTTAGCTCTTTTTTAAGTTTTAATATCTCTTTATCATAATCTTTTGTATTTGTTATTTTTTTTAATTTTTCAAGTTCTTGAATTTTCATATTTATATTTTTCAATAAACTACTTAATTGAGTATTTGTCTCTTTATACTCTTCAATATTTGATTTTAATTTTGAAATATATGTATAACCCTCTATTACTTTAAAAGGATTTGTAATAATTGGTGCTTTATCTATTGGTTTTGGTTTAATTAATCTTCCAATTGGTGAATCTTTATATTCACTAATTAAAGATAGCTCATTTTCTTTAATTTTTATTTTGTTTTTTAGCTGATAAGATAACTCTTTATATTTATCACCTTTCCATCTAGCATATTTTTTAGCATCAGCTTTTATTTTTGCTAATTCACTCTCTATTTTTCTATATGCTAAATAGTTATTATATCTTGCTATCCAGATATTGTCTTTTAACTCTTCATCTATAAATTTAAGACTGTCTTTTATTTTGACAATCTCCATATTATTATTTTTTGTTGTATTATTTTCATTTAATTTTGTTTGTTCATTTGTATCTAAAGCATAAATATTTAATACAAAAATAAATACTAAAAATAAAAGTTTTCTCATTTAGAAAAACCTCTTAATACTTCTATTACATCATTTTTACTAATATCACTAGTGATTTTAACATCACCAATTCCAACAGGGATTATAAACTTTATTTTATCATCTAATGATTTTTTATCTAAAAAGAAATGCTCATAAAAATCTTCTACATCTTTAATATCATATGTTGTTGGGATATCATATTTTTCAAGAAGTATTTTTATACTATTTGCTTGATCTTGGCTCATTAGATCTAATTTTACTGCTAAATTATTTGCCATAACCATACCAATACCTACAGCTTCTCCATGTAAATATTTAGTATATTTTGTTTCATTTTCAATTACATGTCCAAAAGTATGTCCATAATTAAGTGCAGCTCTTAAGCCTTTTTCTTTTTCATCTTGACTAACAACCCATGCTTTTGTTTGTACTGATTTTTGTATAGCTACTTTGATATTTTCTTCATTATCTAAAGTATTATTTTCTAACCAATTATAAAAATCTGCATCAAAACAAACTGCCATTTTGATTATCTCAGCAACACCTGCAGAGAACTCTCTTTTTGGAAGAGTTGATAAAAAATATGGATCTATATTTACCTCTTTTGGTTGATGAAAGGCTCCAATTAGATTTTTTCCATATTTGTTATTTATACCAGTTTTTCCACCAACACTAGCATCAACTTGAGATAAAAGTGTAGTTGGTATTTGGATAAAATCAATTCCCCTTTGATATATACTAGCAGCAAAGCCTGTCATATCACCAATTACTCCACCTCCAAAAGCGATTAAAATAGAGTTTCTATTAAACTTTTGTTCAAAACAATGATTTAAAATAGTATCAATACTTTGCATTGTTTTATATTCTTCCCCATCAGCTACTGTTACAACACTAAGTTCTTTTGCATCTATATGTGATTTTAAATAATCAATATGCAATGCTTCAATAGTTGGATTTGTTACAATCGCCACTTTTGTATCTAAGTTTATTTGTTTTAGTTTATCTATATTAATATCATAAGTTGTATTTGGTAGTTTTATATTTACAGTCATATTTTGCCCATTTGGTATTGTTATTTATATTGTAAATGATTTTATCTAAAATATACTAAAAAAAAGCTATAATTTCGTCCATGATAATAGAACTTTTTAAACAAATTACAAAAATACCAAGATGTAGTGGAACACACGAACCATTCATCACTTATATAAAAAATTATGCATTAAAATATGATTATATATGCCAAGTAGATAGTGCAAATAATATTTTATGTTATAAACAAAATCAATTACCAAATATATGTTTACAATCACACTATGATATTGTATGTTTAGAAGATGGAAAAATTCCACAAATTTTACAAGATGGTGATAAACTTTATGCAAAAGACTCAACGTTAGGTGCTGATAACGGCATTGGTTGTGCTTATATGTTGGCTCTTATGAGTGAAAATAAAAATTGTGAATTCTTATTTACTTGTGATGAAGAGATAGGATTAATTGGTGCAAATAATATCCAACTTGAAATAAAATCACCAAATATGTTAAACCTAGATAGTGAAGCTACGGGTGAGATATGTATAGGTTGTGCAGGTGGTCTTGATATATTTGCAAGTACTACAAAATCAATAATCAAAGAAAACAAAAAAGATAAAGAACTATACGAAATTATTGTAAGTGGTTTTGATGGTGGACATAGTGGTGTTGATATAAATAAAAATATACAAAATGCTATTAAAGTATTATGTGAATTTTTAATACTTTGTGATGATGTTGAGATATTAGATATAAATGGTGGAGAGAGGATAAACTCTATACCAAAATATGCAAAAGCAATTATTGCTTGTAGTAAAAAGCCTATAAATATAAGCCCAAATATCACTATAAATCCAGTAGATGATAAATCTGAACATTTTAGAGTATTGGATAAAAATATACTAAGTTTTATAATAAATATGAAAAATGGTGTATTAAAATATGATGAAGAGCTTGATGTTGTAATTGACTCTATCAATCTTGCAATGATTGAAACAACTATAAATGATGTCAAAATATCTCTAAGTGCTAGATCTATGGAGAACAAAAACCTAAATGAAATTGCCATTACAAATATAAATATGCTAAGAGAAAAGGGTTTTGAAGTAACTGTTGAAGGTAAATATCCAGCATGGAGTCCAGATACAAATAAATTTACAAGTGAAGTTTTAGAAGTATATAAAAAATATTTTAAAGATGCAAAACTATATGCAATTCATGCAGGATTAGAGTGTGCTATTTTTAAAGAAAAGTATCCTCACTTAAATATTGCATCAATAGGACCAGATATACACTTCCCTCACTCAAATAAAGAGTACTGTAGTATAAGTAGTGTAAATAAAGTATATGATATACTTAAAGATATAATAAACGAAAAAGGAAATTAATTGGATTATTTAAAAATACAAGGTATAGATAAGTTAAGTGGTAGTGTTAAAATTAGTGGAGCAAAAAATGCAGCTTTGCCACTTCTTGCTTCTACAATATTAGCTTCAAATGATATCAAAATAACAAACTTACCAAATGTAGTTGATATAAGAACTTTACTAAAACTTCTTGGTAACTTAGGAGCATCATATACTCATGATGATACAAACCTTACAATAAACACTTCAAAAATAAATGAAACAAAAGCTACATACGATATAGTGAAAACTATGAGAGCTTCTATACTTGTATTAGGTCCAATATTAGCTAGATTTGGTCATTGTGAAGTATCACTTCCTGGTGGTTGTGCTATTGGTCAAAGACCTGTTGATCTACATCTAAAAGCTTTAGAAGCTATGGGTGCAAAAATTGAGATAAAATCTGGTTATATACAAGCTACTGCTCCTGAAGGTTTAAAAGGTGCTACTATTGTATTTGATAAAATAACAGTTACTGGAACAGAAAATATTTTAATGGCAGCAGCTTTAGCACATGGAAAAAGTACAATTATAAATGCAGCAAAAGAACCTGAAGTAGTTCAACTTTGTGAAGTACTAAAAGATGCTGGAGTTCAAATAGAAGGGATTGGTACAAATACTATTACAATAGTTGGATCAAATCAAGAACTTCTTAAATTTAAACCATTTGAGATTATTCCAGATAGAATAGAAGCTGGTACTTATCTATGTGCTGGAGCTATTACAAATAGTGAATTAACAATTACAAATGCAAATGCAAGTCATCTTGATGCAGTATTAGCAAAGTTTAACGATATGGGGTTTGAAACAAAAATTGATAATTCAAATATCACAATATATCCTACAGAACAAATTAAACCAGTAAATATTGTAACTACAGAGTATCCAGGGTTTCCAACTGATATGCAAGCACAATTTATGGCAGTAGCTACTATGGCAGAAGGTGTAAGTGTAATAGATGAAAAACTATTTGAAAATAGATTTATGCATGTAAGTGAATTAGTTAGAATGGGCGCTAGTATTAGTTTAAATGGAACAGTTGCTACTATTACAGGAACACCAAATAAACTACTAGGAACTGATGTAATGGCAACAGATTTAAGAGCTAGTTCTGCTATGGTTTTAGCTGCACTTGTAGCAAAAGATGAAACAAGAGTTCATAGAATCTATCACCTAGATAGAGGTTATAACAATCTTGAAGAAAAGTTAAGAGCATTGGGTGCTAATATAATAAGAGATAAAGAGTAATTTTACTCTTTATTATTTTCCATTTTCAATATCTTTTATAATCTTTTGAAAGTATTTAACTTCCCCTCTTTTTTTATTTTTCTCTTTTACTAATCTATTATTTTTCATAATATAAGAACCTTTTTCATTAAAAGCATAAAAAAATTCAAGATTTTTTCTCTTTTGTAAAGGTAACATTTTCCATGATAGATTATCCAAAACTAAATGTTTATTATCCTTCTCATACAATAAAACCATATGGTAATCTTTACTTCCTTTTACTTTTACTACAGATGGATATATTTTATTTGTATCTATATTTAATTTTTTAAGTGCAAAATATTTAGTCAAAGTATAATCTTCACAATCACCACGACCTCTTATCATAAACTCTTTTGGAGTTATCCATTCATTAGTTTTATCTGCTTTTCCAATAATTTTATTTATATAACTATTTACTCTATTTAATTTTTTAATCTCATCATAAGTTTTTGTTTTTTGGAAAAATTTTTTAAAATTATATATTCTTTGAATTGTTTGAGTTTTTTCATAAAGGTTTTTAATCCTTTTTATATCATCTTTATTTATATAAAAAGGATCTGCATATAATATATTTATAAACAGAAAAAGAATTAAAAAATACTTCATATTATCTATTATAATTTTTAAGAGTTCTTTGTGTTTCTCTTGCCATAGTTTTTCTTTTTAGATCTTCTCTTTTATCATAATTTTTCTTACCCTTAGCAATACCTATATTTAGTTTTACCATATTCTTATCATTAAAATACATCTTTGTAGCTACTATTGTATATCCATCTTTTGTTACTTTTTCATAAAGTTTATCTATTTGTTTTCTATGAAGTAGAAGCTTTCTGTCTCTGTTTTCTACTGGTCTATATGTACTATGTGTTGTTTCAAGTGCTCCAATATGAAGATTTAAAATAAACACTTCATTTTTAATAATTCTAACAAAACTATCTTTTAAGTTTACTCTTCCTGCACGAATAGCTTTTACTTCGCTACCTTTTAGTTCAATTCCTACTTCAAATATATCTTCAATAGTATAATCATGAAAAGCTTTTTTATTTAAAAACTCTCTTGCTTTTGTTTTATTTTTTTCTTTTGCCATAATTTTCCTCTACTATATTATACTAAAAAAACTAGAACCTGAACCTGAAAAAAATGAGTTTTTTTCAAGTCCTAGATCTTTTGGATTTAAATTTTTATTTAAACTAAGTGCTGGTTCATATAGATCATTTGCCTCTTTTATATCTAAAGTATTAAATATATCTTTACTTTTTGTTTGAAATAATCTAGATGCATATTTTTTAGAACACTCTTTGTAAAAGTTTTCTCTAAATGATTTAAAAATTGCTCCTGTATTACATTGTATCTTTGGAGTAAATGTTTTTATATTCAAAGTTTCTTCATCAAACTTTTGGACAATTTCACCTATTCCACTTACATTTGCACTGTCATATTCATATATAAAAAATGGAACATCAGCTCCAATACTAGCACCTATAATACTTAATTGATCTTTACTTAAACCTAAAGAGCAAATATCATTTACCATAAGTATAAAAGTAGCCGAGTTACTACTACCACCACCTAATCCTGCAAACTCAGGTATTATTTTATTTACTACAACTTTATGAGTTTTAAAATATTGTTCAACAATAGGATTAATCTCTTTTAATTTTAAATATGCTTTATATATTGTATTTTGTTGTGTAGTACATCCAAAATTACCTTCAAGTGTAAACTCATCAAAAGATCCACTTTTAAACTCTATAACATCATATAAGTTTTTTACTCTTGCAAATCTTGAAGCTAATAGATGATAACCATCTCTAACCCCTACTATTTTTAAAAATATATTTACTTTTGCATAAGAATTATCTATATAATTTGATTTATATAAAATATTTTGGTATAATTTATTTAATATATTTGCATGACGCCAGAAAGGACCAGCTGGACAGTTTAGATTTTCTATTCTAGTATGGAGGAGATGTCCGCCCTCCCTTGCAAATATTTTTTTAAATCTTTTATTAATTTGCTTATCAAAATTATTTTTACTTATTACATATATACTTATTAACAAGTTATTTTCATCTATAATATGAAAAATTTTTCTATTTTCATTATCATTTATACTTAATATTATTCTATTGTTTTTTTTAATATTTTGATATATTTCATCATAGTTTTGTAAAATATAAGGTAAAAGTAAAAAATAGTTATCATCAATTTCACTATGACCTTGAATATTTTTTATCCATGATCTATTTTTAGCATATAAAAATTCACTTAATCCTACAGTTTTATTATCATATTCACCTATACTTATAAAAGAGGTATTATAATTATCTTTTTTATTGATATTTACAAGATTTATTATATTGTTTAAATACTCTCTTTTTATCATAAACTAACCCTATTTAAAATATAAGATATTTTATCCTCTTTAATCTCTATTATAGAAAAGAAGTCATCAAATTTAATTATATATTTTCCTATTATATTATGCTCTAGATACTCTGGCATAATCTTTTTACCTAGTTCTATCCACTCTTTTGTACCACTATACTTTATTGTCTCTAAAGCTAAGTATTCTAAAGGATTTAGTGCTTTTTCATTATCAAATTTAAATTTACCTTCATTTAACCTCTCTAAATAAGATAGTGTACCCACTCCATCTATAGAGTCTAAAAACTCTTGTGCAATACTTCTTATATAGCTTCCTTCACTAACACTTATATCAAAACTAATATAGGGGTGATTATAGTTTATAAATTTTACATCATAAATTTTACTATGTACTTTTTTTAGTTCAAAATCTATTCCATCTCTTGCTAAGTCATAGGCTCTTTTTCCATCTATTCTTTTTGCACTATATTTTGGAGGAAGATAAGTTATATTGCCAATTAGATCTTGTAGTTTTTCTTGTATAAATTTTTCATCATAACTTTTGTGATCATGTAGATTATATACATTTTCATTATCTAAACTATCGCTTGTTGCCCCTAGCCATATAGTTGTACGATATATTTTTGGAGTTTTCGCAAGAAATTGAAAAAGTTGAGTATATTTACCAAAAGCAACTATCAAACAACCACAAGCAAATGGATCAAGTGTTCCAGAAAATCCAGCCTTTTTCACTTTGTATTTTCGTTTTATTTTTCGTAAATAATAATTACTACCTTGATTTATAGGTTTATTTACTACAAATAGTCTGTTCAATTTTTTCCTTTTTAATATTTAATTATTATAAAAAAGTATTTAAAGATATTAGATGCCAAGAAGTTTTAATCAAAAAATAAAATTTAAGAATGAACATACTTTAGTATGTGATTGATTAAATTTAAAAATATAATTTGAAATTCAAAGCAAGAGAAACACTATAAATTATTTTTAGATTTTTTCAACAAAAGATGATAATATCTCTCGCTTTGCCCCACCAAAATTGATATTTAATTTCAACTCTTTTCCAGCTTTACTCACACCTATTACTCTACCCATACCAAATATTTTATGTTTTACTAAATCATCTTTTTTATATGCATTCGTTTTTTGTATACTTAAGCTTCCTTTAATCACTCCACTTTCACTTAAAAATCTACTTTTTGTAAGTTGTGTTCTTCTACCTTTATAAAATCTAGAATCAACATGAGAAAGTGTTAGTCTATCTTTTGCTCTTGTAAATGCAACATATCCAAGTCTTCTTTCCTCTTCTAAATCACTTCCATCTCCAGTTAGTGGAAAAAATCCTTCTTCTAAACCTATTATAAATACATATTCATACTCTAAACCTTTACTAGCATGGATACTCATCATAGCAACGGCATCATCACTAAGTGCATCTTGATCACTTTGTAGAGATATCTCATTTAAAAAGTCTTCTAAGTTTAATTCAGGATTTTGTAAAAAGTAGTCTCTTAAATATCCATAAAACTCATCAATATTTGCTATTCTATCTGTTCCATCAACAAGTTTTTCAAATGATGCTTTAAAATCAAATGTTTCATCAAAACTATCTACAAATCTCATTTTTGATAATTTTAAAACATCTTGTAGATCTTCAATAGAAGCCATAAATACTTTTAATGTTCTAGCATTCTTTTTACCTACAACTTCACTTAATTCATCATTTGATAGATCTGCAACTAAAGAGAATATAGATTTTTTTATTCTTATTGCTTCAACTTCAAGTTTAGATACTGTTGTAGCTCCAATTCCTCTTTTTGGTTTATTTATAATTCTTTTTAATGAAAAATTATCATTTTTATTTGTAATAACTCTAAAATAAGCAATAAGATCTTTAATCTCTGCTCTTTCATAAAACTTCATACCACCTACAAGTTTATAGTTTATTCTAGCTTTATTAAATCCCTCTTCTAATGCTCTTGAAAGTGCATTTACCCTATAAAGTATTGCAATTTCTTTTGGATTTACTCCACTTTGGATCAACTCTTTAATATCATCTGCTATTTTTCTAGTTTCATATGTTTCATCTTTACTTTCATATCTAACTATTGGTTCACCCTCACCTCTTGTTGATTCAAGTTTTTTACCAAGTCTATCTCTATTGTGTTCAATTAGTGAATTTGAGTGTTCAAGTATTTTTTGAGTTGATCTATAGTTTTTTTCTAATTTTACTATTTTTGTATTTTCAAATGTATCTTTAAAAGTAAGAATATTTTTAATAGTAGCACCTCTCCATCCATAAATACTCTGATCATCATCACCAACAACACAAAGATTATTATGTTCTTTACATAACATTTTAAGCAATTTATATTGAAGTTCATTTGTATCTTGATACTCATCTACCATAATATATTTATATCTATTACTAGTTTCTTTAGCTAGATCTTCATTATCTTTTAAAATATTATATGTAAGAAGTAGTAGATCATCAAAATCTACAAGATTATTTTTAACTAAATACGCCTCATATTGTTCGTAAACATTTGATATTTTTGTATAAAGCTTATCTTGTGAAGTTTCTTTAGCAGCATCAGGATCCATACATGAGTTTTTAAATTTTGAGATTTCATTTGCTAAAATTGATGTTGTTATTTCTTTATCAATTGTTTTTAATATCTTCTTTTTATCATCACTATCTATTATCACAAAGTTATTCTTTCTACCTAGTTTTGAAATATTAAATTTTAAAAAAAGTAATCCAAACTTATGAAATGTACAAAGTAATGGAGGATAAGTCATATTATCTATAAGTTTAAATGCTCTATGTTGCATCTCTTTTGCAGCTTTATTTGTAAATGTAAGCGTAAGAATTGAAGCTGGATCAATACCAATCGATATCAGATATGCAAGTCTTGTTGTAATTGTCTTTGTTTTTCCACTTCCAGCACCTGCTAAAATTAAAAGTGAACCGTCTATATGTTGAGCTGCATCTTTTTGTTCATCATTTAAACTTGATAACATATGAAATCCTTGTTGTTATTATTGTATTTATTATATCAAAAACTTTATAAAAGAATGTTTTTAATGGTTTTTTATATAAACTTATGTTATTATTATTATAATTAATTTATAAAGGGATCTTATGTTATCAGATTTTACAAAACTAAACACTTTTCTAACAGTAGTTAAAGAGAAGTCTTTTTCTAAGGCATCTGCAAAACTTGGTATTTCTCAACCTGCTGTTACTCAACAAATGAGATTTATTGAAGATTATTTAGATACAAAAATTTTAGATAGAAAGAAAAATGGTATTAGACTTACTAAAGAGGGTGAAAAATTACTTATAGTTGCTCAAAAATTATCAAAAGTAATCTCTGCATCAGAACAACAGTTATTAGAGATAATAAATAAAAAAATAAACTTTATTTTTTCTACTTCAGCTGTTATTGGTGATTATATATTACCTACATTTTTAAATAGCATAAGAGCTAAAATAGACAATGAAGTAACAATAGAAGTAGGACTTAGTCAAACTGCTATTGATTCACTTTTAGATAAAAAATCAGATATGGCACTTATTGAATCACCAATATTTGTAGATGGTGTTATGTATAGAGAATGGATGGAAGATGAGATTGTAATATTCTCAAATCAACCATTACCAAAAAGATTAAAAAATGAAGATTTACAATCTTATAAATGGGTTTGTAGAAATAAAGATAGTCATACAAGAAAAATGTTCAAAGAATACTTAGATAATGCTGGTTATGATGACTGTGAAACTTTTAACACAATTACAGAATCATCTTCACTTACAACTATACTTCAAACAGTATTACACTCAAATCAATATGATACACCTACAGTTTCTATTGCTTCATATAAAGCTCTAAAAGGTTATGAAGCAGAAGGTAAACTATTTATTGCAAGACTACCTAAAGTTACTATGAAAAGAACTTTATATATTGCATATCTAAAAGAGAGAAAGCATGATGCCTTTATAGATACAGTTTTAACTTATCTTATGAGTCATAGATAGTATTAAACTACTATCTTAGCTAATAAAAAAGCCCAAGTAAATTTGCTTGGGCTTTTTTATTTCTACTTCATTTAAAAGATTGTAAATTTATATAAAATCTACAATCTCTTTTTCTAAGTTTTCTATATCTATTATAGTATCGTGTTTAATATCCATTGTAAATAGAGATTCAATACTAGCTGGTACTTTTGCATTAAATTTAGAAGATATTATCTCTAATGCTTCTTTATCACTATATTTAGCATCATCTTCATTTAAAGCATTTAATACTGTGGGAGAGAACTTTGTCCACTCTGCTGTTGAATATATCACATTTTTAAGATTGTCATTTTTTAAATCTTCATGTGCTTTTATACAAGTAGCAGTATGTGGATCCATTAGGTATCCATTATCAAGATATTTTTTGATAGTTTTTTTACCATAATCATCATCACTAAATGTTGCTAAAAACTCCTCTTTAAGTTGTGCTGTTTCACTAGATGTTAATCTAAATGCATTTTTACTAGCTAAATCATCCATAAGTTCTTTAGTTCTAGCACTTCCAAACATATCGTACATAATTCTTTCTATATTTGATGATTTAAGTATATCCATAGCTGGAGATTTTGTCATTATTAATTTTTTGTCATTTAGGTCATATACACCATCATTTATCCATGATGTTAAAATATTATTTTCATTTGAAGCAATAAGTATTTTTTCTATAGGAAGACCCATTTTTTTAGCATAGTATCCACCAAGTGCATTTCCAAAGTTTCCAGATGGAACAGTAAGGTATATCTTTTCACCATAAGTGATCTCTTCTTTTCTAAGAAGTTCTAAATATGACCAAAAGTGGTAAACTGTTTGAAATATAATTCTTCCAAAGTTAACTGAATTAGCAGCAGATAATTTAACCCCAGATTTTTCTAAAGTAGCTTTAAATATATCAGATGCAAGAAGATTTTTAAGTGCATTTTGAGCATCATCAAAGTTTCCATTTATCCCTATTACTTTTAGATTTTCTCCATCTTCAGTTACCATTTGTAATCTTTGAACATCACTTGTTCCACCATTTGGATATAAACAAGCTACTTTAATACCATCTTTGTTTTTAAATGTATTAAGTGCAGCTGGTCCTGTATCACCTGAAGTCGCAGCAAGTATTAAGTATTTTTCATCTCTTTTTTTAGCAATAGCAGATAAAACTGAACCAAAAGGTTGTAATGCCATATCTTTAAAAGCACGTGTTGGTCCGTGGTATTGTTCATTTACAAACAATGTATCACTTACTTTTACTACTGGTGATGGATTATTTTTATCATCAAAGTTATCATATAATGATAGAGCTTCATTTAAAACCTCATCTTCAATATCTATTTTAAACTCTTTTAAAAGATCAAAAGCTAACTCTTTGTAGCTTTTATTTATATGATCTTTTATAAAATCTTCACCTAAACTAGGTAAAGTTTTAGGTACATAAAGTCCACCAAAAGATGCACTTGGATTTAATATAGCAAATGAAAATTCAACCTCTTGTGGTTTGATACCATCATTTCCTCTTGTTTCTATAAAACTCATTTAGTTTTCCTTATTTATTCATATATTTCGCGATTATATCATCTTTTGAGTAATAAGATGATAAAGTAATTTTTATTGCTCTAGTGTGTAGTATGTAAGTGTAGAGTTTCCAAACTTTTTACTTTTATATTGTTTAAATTTTCCAATATTTTGAGTCATACTTAATTCTGTTTTATGTTCAAATACTACCATCATTATATTTTCATTTTCTAAACTTTTTACCATTTTAAATGTATTGTGATATATCTCACCCATTCCATCTCTATAATCAAATGGAGGATCTACATATACTATTATAGGATCTTTTGTATTTTTTAATTGATTATTTACTATATTTGGTACAACCTCAAAACTATCTCCTAGTATCGTAGTACAAGCTGAACTATCTATACTTTTACAGTTATTACTAAGTGTTTTATATGCTCTTTTATCTATCTCTACAAAATAAGCATGTTTAGCACCTCTACTTATGGCTTCAAGACCAATACTACCACTACCTCCAAATGCTTCTACAAATATAGTATCTATAATATCAAACTGAAGTACATTAAAAAATGATTCTTTTAAGATTGATTTGCTAGATCTTGTAGAATCTAAACTTGGTAACTCTAATTGTTTACCTTTATATTTTCCTGCTATTATTCGTGTAGTTAATTTATTTTTTGCCATTTTTTACCTTTATCTTGCATAAGTAGTTGATCTACTCTCTCTTATTACATTTATTTTTATCTCACCTGGATATTGAACTTTTGCTTCAATATCATCTGCTATTTCACTAGCTAATAATACTGCTTCATCATCATTTACTAGTTTTGCATTTACTATTATTCTTAGTTCCCTACCTGCATTAATTGCATAGGCATTTTGAACTCCATTTTTAGAAATGGCAATAGTTTCTATATCTTCTACCCTTTTTAAAAACGATTGTAAAGCATCTCTTCTTGCACCTGGTCTTGCTGCACTTAAGGCATCTGCTGCACAAACTGCTGCACTTTCTATACTACTTGCATCTTCATGCCCATGATGTGCATATATTGCATTTATAACCTCTTGTGGTTCATTTAATCTTTTACATAAATCAGCCCCTAAATCAACATGAGATCCTTTTTTATCATAAGTAAGTGATTTACCAATATCATGTAAAAGCCCTGCACGTCTAGCTTTTATAGTATCTCCACCTAGTTGTGAAGCAATAAGACCGGATAGATATGCAACCTCTAAAGTATGAGCTAATGCATTTTGTCCATAAGATGCTCTATATCTTAATTTTCCAATTAAAATAATAAGCTCTTCATTCATATCTGTAATTCCAAGCTCTAAAACTGCTTCTTCACCCTCTTTTTTTATACTTTCATCAAACTCATTTTTTACACTTGTATATACTTCTTCTATTTTAGCTGGATGAATTCTTCCATCTTCTATTAATAGTTCAATAGTTTTTGTAGCAATTGCTCTTCTATAAAGATTAAAACTACTAATTGTTATAGTATTTTCCTCTTCAATTATAATATCAACTCCCAAAGTCATCTCAAGAGATTTTATATTTCGTCCCTCTTTACCTATAATTTTACCTTTTGTATCAGCATCTGGTAAATTTATATGATTAACTAACCTTTCAGCTGCAAATTCTCCAGCATATCTAGTAACTGCATTTGATAATATTTTATTCACTTCTTCTTTTGTTTTTTCTTGTGCAATTTTATACTCTTTTCTAAAAATAGATGCTACTTTTGCTCTTGATTCATTTTTTACTAGCTCAATCATCTTATCTTGGGCTTCTATACTTGTTAATCCACTTGCATTTTCTAATATTTTTAGACAATCTTTTGTTTTATTTATATACTCTTGCTCTTGTAAAGATAAACCTCTTTTTAGTGATTCAATCTCTTTTTTACTATTTAAGATAAGTTGTTTATCAAGCTTTATTGAATCTAATTCAGTTTTTACATAATTATCAACATCTTCTTTTTTCTTGGCTATCTCTTCTCTTGCTTTTTCAAACTCTTTATCTATATATTTTTTTGCATCTTCTTTTGCAATATTTAATTTATTTTTTGCTTCAAGCTCAATTAATTGAGCTTTTGCTTTTGCTTCTTGCATATAAGCACTATTAGAAGATGAATATTTTTTCATAGCAATAAAATATCCTATTAATATACTTACAATAGAAACTATTATATATATAATTATATTTTCCATTTTAAACCTTTATTGTTTATAATAATATCTGCTTTTACATCATAATTATTTGTTACTATATCTTTGCACCCACAATCAAGTAATTGTGTAAATATAACTCTTGGAGTGTAATCCAAAGAGAAAAAAAATCTATCATAAAAACCAACACCAAAACCTACTCTTCTAAATGTTTTATCATAAGCGATTGTTGGTACTACTGCTAAATCTATTTTTACTTTATATTTAAAATTTGAACTATTTGGTTCATAAATATTGTATTTTTTTTTAGATAATGGCAACCTATATGGCACAATCTTAAATTCATTTTTACTTATCATATAAGGTACATATACATTTATATTATTTTTTCTTAAATAGTTAATGAAATATCTAATATCTACTTCTTGTTTTAAAGGTAGATATAAAAGTATATTTTTATAGTTATTTTTTTTGATAATTTGTTGTAATATTTTATTTATATTTTTATTTATTGTGAATTTAAATATATCTTTAATATTTTTTTGTTTATTTATACAATATTTTCTAAGACTATCTTTAGATCTGTTATTCATATTTAAGCCTATTGCGATATAATTAAATATATTTTACCATAAGGAAATGAAATGAATATTAAAGTATTGACTTTTTTTTTAATTTTAATTACAACTATTTTTACGGCTTGTCAAGACAAAGAAACTATTGATGAAAGCGTAGTTAACCCAGTAAAAGAACAAAAAGTTCAAGAGAGAAGACTTCCAACTTTTCATCTAAAAACAACTAATGATCAAAACATTACTATTGAAGTTACTAAAGATGGTTGGAATTTTAAAGAATATCCAAATAAAGTAGTACTATTAAACTTTTTTGCTACATGGTGTCCACCTTGTAAAGCTGAGATTCCTCATCTAAATAATTTAGTAAAAGAGTACAAAGATGATTTTATTGTTATCGCTGTTTTAGTTGAAGAGAACAAAACAAATGAAGAGATAAATGAGTTTATAAAACAATACAATATTATTTATCCTGTTACAAATACACCAGAAAACTTTAATGTTGCAGGTGCTGTTGGCGGTGTTGATTCTATACCTGCTATGTATCTATTTACAAAAAAAGGTTTAGTATTACAAAACTATATTGGTGCTGTTGATGAAACAATACTAAGAACTGATATTAAAAAAGCAATGGAAAAATAATGTTCAGTTTCTTTAAAAAGAAAAAAAAAGAGGAAGATAAAGAGGAAGTTTTAGAAGAAAAAGAACTTCCATTAACTGAAGATGAGTCTTTAAAAGAGCCTATAAAAGAAGATACTGCAAAAGAGGTAATATCTGAAATAAAAGAAGAAGAAAAAGTTGAACAAGAAGAGCCTATAAAAGAAACTAAAGAGGTAGTAGTAAAAGAACAAAAGAAAAGTTTTTTTGCAAGAGCTTTAGAAAAAACTATAGGAAACTTATCTTCTATTATTCCTAAAAAAGCAGAAAAGATTGAGTTTGATGTTATAGAAGAACTTTTAATAGAATCTGATATGGAATATGAAATAGTAGAAAAAGCTATGGATGGACTTCCTGATATGATCACAAGAGCACAATTAAGACATAGACTTGTTATGCTTTTTGAACATTCACTAGAAGTTGATATGTCAAATTTACCAAAACCATTTGTACAATTAATCATTGGGGTAAATGGTGCAGGAAAAACTACAACAATTGCAAAACTAGCTACTAAATATAAAAGTGAAAATAAATCTGTAATACTAGGAGCTGGCGATACTTTTAGAGCTGCTGCTATTGAACAATTAAGTATTTGGGCAAATAAAATTGAAGTACCAATTATTAAAACAAAACAAGGTCATGATCCAAGTGCAGTTGCATACGATACTATATCTTCAGCTATTGCTAAAAATATCGATCACTGTATAATTGATACTGCAGGTAGACTTCAAACTCAAACAAACTTAAACAAAGAGTTACAAAAGATTGTAAAAGTTTGTAACAAAGCAAAAGAAGGTGCTCCTGATCAAAAATTATTAATTTTAGATGGTACTCAAGGAAACACAGCAATTGCTCAAGCAAAAGCTTTTCATGAGATGGTAGATATTGATGGTATTATTGTAACAAAATTAGATGGAACAAGTAAAGGTGGAGCTTTGTTTTCAGTATCTAATCAACTAGAACTTCCTATATTATTTGTAGGTATTGGTGAGAAAAAAGAGGATTTAATACCTTTTTCACCTGATAATTTTGTAGATAGCTTACTTGATGGGATCTATTTGTAAAACACTATGCAAAGCCTTCTTTTAGCAAAAAATAAAAAAGAATGGCTTTATATTGTCTCTTTTTTTGTTGTTATATTTTTTATAAATATTTCATTTGAATATTATAAATATAAAAACTTAACACAAGAAGAGATATATACAAACACTTCAAAAATCATAAATATTTATGATAAACCTAATTATAAAGTCTTAAAACTTTCAAATAATGATTTTACTTTTTTTACTTCTACAAAAAATAACTTTAATAAAAATAACAATATATTTATTAGTATCATAACTACAAATATAGACTTTATATCTTATCTAAAAGGTTTTTATGCAAAAAGTTTCAATATATATGAAAATCCAATAAATAACCAAAATAGTTTATTTGATAAAGCAAAGTCATATATTGATTCTGAACATAAAAATAAAAATATCTCTTCACTATTCAATGCCCTATTTTTAGCAATACCTTTAGATAAAGATTTACAAAATATTATATCATCTTATGGGATTTCACATCTTATTGCAATTAGTGGATTTCATCTTAGTGTTTTATCACTGATAGTTTATTTTATATTTAATATATTATATAAACCAATCCATCAAAGATATCTTCCTTATAGAAATAAACAATATGATTTACTATTAGTTAGTTCTATTGTATTATTTTTATACCTAATATTTTTATCTTCTCAAGCTCCTTTATTAAGAGCATTTGTTATGTATATTTTTGCAATTTTTGCCCTTAGATCAAATATTAAATTATTATCTTTTACAACACTACTTTTATGTATATTAATTATTATATCCTTATTTCCTAAACTCTTATTTTCTTTATCATTTTGGTTTAGTATATGTGGTGTTTTTTATATTTTTTTATTTTTACAATATTTTAAATCATTAAATAAGATAGTACTATTTATATTTTTAAATATATGGCTATATCTTGCTATTAATCCAATATCACATATGTTTTTTGCCAACACTAGTTTATATCAGTTATTTTCACCATTTTTAACTATGCTGTTTTCTATATTTTATCCACTTGAGTTACTTTTGCATTTAGTAAATATGGGAAATATTTTAGATAAATATATTGAAATATTTTTAAACCATACTATTGAAGTAAAAAATAGTTTTACAAATATTTACTTTTTTATATTCTATTTAATTGTTAGTTTTGCAAGTATCAAATCAAAAAAAGCTTTTATATTATTAAATATTTTAATAATACTTTTTAATATATATTTGTATAATCACTAATGGATAAAATAATAGACTTCAAAAGATATTCATCTATACATATAGGTGATAAACACTCAGTAAAAATAATCAACGATATAGCAAACTATGATGACTATACTATTTTAGGAAGATGTAACAACACCCTAATCTCTCCAAATGCAAAAAATCTTGCAATATTAGGAAATAAATTTGATTATATATATCAAGAAGATGAAAAATTAATAGTAGGTGCAGCAACATCTAGTGGTAAGCTACTTACATATTGTAAAAAAAATGATATAGCTAATTTTGAGTTGCTAGCAAAACTACCTGGGAATATGGGTGGCTTAGTAAAAATGAATGCTGGATTAAAAGAATATGAGATTTTTAATCATCTACATAGTATAAAAACTCAAGATGGAATTATACTAAAAAAAGATATTCCACATAGCTATAGATATACAAATATCAAAGGGATAGTATATGAAGTAACTTTTGATATACAAAAAGGTTACTGTAAACAAACACAAGATATGTTTGTACATATGAGAGATAATCAACCAAACCTTCCAAGTGCTGGATCTTGTTTTAAAAATCCAAAAGAATATAGTGCAGGATACTTAATCGAAAATGTTGGTCTAAAAGGTTATGTTATAGGTGGTATGTCTTTTTCATCTCAACATGCAAATTTCTTAGTAAATTTAGGTGATGGTACATATAATGAAGCAATAGAACTTATAAATTTAGCAAAACAAAAAGTAAAAGATAAGTTCAATATAGATTTAGAATTAGAGATTATAATAGTTTAAATATGAAAAAAGTAAAAGGTTTTATTTTAATAAGTTCATTATTTTTACTCCTTTTATTTTCATATTTAAGTATATCTACTATACAAAATCAAACATACTCATCAAAAATTGATAAACTAAAATACTTTGAACTTCAAGCCTTAATCCATATTAAATATATAAAAGATCAATTATTAAAAAATACTCCAATAGAAGATATTGATATAAATGATACTAGATACTCTATAAATATAGTTAAATATATACAAGAAAATAGTATCAAATATGATATTTATATAAAACACAAAACTGAACATATAAGTATATATAAAACATTAAGTTTAAAATAATATTAATTTTACTATAATTATTGCTTTTCAAATTAAAAAAAGTAAAATAATAGGGATAAATATGAGACACTTTCTAACTTTAAAAGATTATACAAAAGAGGAAATTCTTGAAATAATTGATTTAGCTATTAAAATCAAAAAAGAGACAAAAGCTAAAGTTTTTAAAGATTACTTACCAAAACAAACTTTAGGTATGATTTTTGAAAAATCAAGTACTAGAACTAGAGTTAGCTTTGAAACTGGTATATATCAACTAGGTGGTGTTGGATTATTTTTAAGTTCAAACGACATACAACTAGGTCGAGGAGAGCCTATTAAAGATACTTCTAGAGTTATATCTTCTATGGTAGATATGATTATGATTAGAAATGACTCTCAAAAAGAGCTAGAAGAGTTTGCCTCTTATTCAAAAGTGCCCGTTATAAATGGACTTACAGATCTTTATCATCCTGTTCAACTTATGGCTGATTATTTAACAATAATAGAACATAACTTACAAGAGAATCTAAAAGTAGCATATGTGGGTGATGGAAACAATATGACTCATTCTTGGCTAATGTTAGCTAGTAAATTAGGATTTGATCTAAATATTGCAACACCAAAAGGTTGTGAAGTAGATCAAAATATTTTAAATGATGCATTAAATTTTGCAAAAGAATCTGGTGCAATAATTAAAACAATGTATGATGTAAATGAAGCAGTAAAAGACTGTACAGTTGTAACAACTGATACATGGATATCTATGGGGCAAGAGGATCAAAAAGAGCAAAAAATAAAACAATTTAATGGATTTATAGTTGATAATAATTTAATGAACAAAGCCCAAAAAGATGCTATCTTCTTACACTGTTTACCAGCTTATAGAGGTTATGAAGTTAGTGAAGATATTTTCGAAAAACACTCAAATACTATTTTTAGTGAAGCTGAAAATAGACTACATGCTCAAAAAGCTATTATGGTATGGCTAGATAGTAAATTAATTTAATCTATTAGTATCTATTGTAATTTTTAATTTTAAACAAATTCTATTTATGATACTATCTATTATAACAAGATAAAAGGACTAAAACAATGAAGTTATTATTTAACCTATCATTCAAACAAAAGTTACTTATACTTTTAAGTTTTCCATTAATTGGATTTATATTTTTCTCTAGCTTACAAAGCTATAACTATTATAATTCATATTCAAGTATGAAGAAGATAGAAACTTTAACTATTTTATCTACAAAAATATCAAAGTTTGTTCATGAAACTCAAAAAGAGAGAGGTTTAACAGCAGGTTATTTAGGAAGTGAAGGTAAAAAATTTAAATTTAAACTTCAAGAACAGCGTAAAAATACTGATGCTAAATATAAAGATATAAAAAAATTTATAGCTACAATAGAATTTTCTGAAGAAACTAAAGATTTATTAAATAATATTCAAAAAGCCTTAGATATGTTAAAAGATTTAGATTCAATAAGAGATAGAATTGATAATTTAAATATATCATTAGCAGATGCTATAAAATATTACTCAACTATAAATAATATTATGTTAAATGAGATAATTTATATATCTACACATTCTGATGTATCTAAAATTACTCAAGAGATTATTTCATATTCAAACTTTTTATTATCAAAAGAGAAAGCTGGTATAGAAAGAGCTGTAGGTACTTCATTTTTAGGTAATGATGCATTTAAAGAGGGGATGAGAATTAAATTTATCAATCTTATTGAAGCACAAAATATATTTATGAATCTATTTTTATTAAATGCAAATCCAAAAGCAAAAGAGTACTACTTTAATGCAATTGACAACAGTGCAATAAAAGAAGTAAATAAAATTAGAAAAACAATAATTAACTCAACAAATAAACATGCATTAATAGCAAGAATAAAAGAGCTAGTTGGATATGGTGGAATGATACATAACTTTAAAAACTATGTTCTAAGAGGAAAAAGTAAATATGTAAATAGATTTAATGCACAATACAAAGAATTATTAAATTTAGTAAATCAATATAAAAATATGAATGATATTACAACTCAAGAGAAACAACTACTTGATAATATTGTAAAAGTATTTACAACATATAAAAAAGGTTTACCATATGTTATTAAAGCTACTCAAAATGGTATGACAATAAGAGAACTTGATAAAATAGTAAAAGTAAATGACTCTCCAGCTGTTAATGCTCTTGCTAAATTAAATAAAAGTTTATTCTCTGTAAAACCAGAATACTGGTTTGGTCAAATGACTGAAAAAATCAATATTTTAAAAGATATTGATAATGAATTATCAACTAGATTATTAGCTGATGTTCAAGAGATTAAAAATAATGCTTTTAATATCTTAGTGATTATGCTTATAATATCTGTAGTAGGTATAATTATTACACTATTTATATCATCAATGATTATTTACAATCTTCAATCATCTATTAAACTATTTAAAGATGGATTAGATGAATTCCTATCTTATGTTGTAAGAGAAAAAGATGAAGTTGAACTTATAAAAGTTCAAGGTAAAGATGAATTTGCTCAAATGGCAACAGATGTAAATAAAAAAATAAAACAAGTATCTAAAATTATTGAAGTTGATAAAAATACAGTAGAAGAGATAGATGATATCATGGGTAAAATTACAAATGGTTTCTATGGATATCATATCCACCAAACAGGAGCTTCTAGTGAAGTTAGAAAATTAAGAGATAC
>Ga0256837_1000199_pt1 | contig 54979 bp, 61 predicted proteins | sample 4562384metaG_FD_185976 | JGI IMG/M metagenome (GOLD analysis project Ga0256837, IMG submission 185976) | Hydrothermal vent microbial communities from Guaymas Basin, Mexico - 4561-384 | ecosystem: Environmental > Aquatic > Marine > Hydrothermal vents | place: Mexico: Guaymas Basin | collected... | reverse complement strand
CTCAGGTGTCATTATGTGTATAAGTACATCACCTAAATCTATAACAACCCAGTCACCACTCTCATCTACATTGTTAAAAGTTTCTTCTGGTTTAAGTCCATTTTTTAAGTGGTCAAGTAGTGCTAAAGTATGCTTTGTTCCAAGTGATGATGCTATAATCGCATAGTCAACGAAATAGTTTTTCTCTTTTAAATCAAAAACCTCTATACTTTCAGCTTTGTTCATATCTAATACTTCTGTGATTTTTTCTATTCTAGTTGACATTTTTTTCCTTGTAAAATTTTATTATTTCATCTGAGCATATAGGAGATAATTTATTTTTATCTATATATTCTCTTAATGAAGTTGAAGAGATATTTTCTTCGACCTTTAGTTTTATGAAATTGGTTGGGACTTTTATATTATCTCTTGTAGCAACTATGAAAGTAACTAAGCTTTTTAGTTCATCATATTTGTACCATTTTGATAATGTTTCTAAGTTATCTGCACCAATTATAAGATAGATTTTTTGATATTTTTTTAGAAGATATTGTACACTCTCAATCGATGGCACTTTTCTTTTTAAATCTATCTCATAACTATCTATCACAACATTTTTATATGGCATAAAAATATCTTTTAGCCATTGTAGTCTTAATGATGATGGAGCATAAAATTTAGACTTAAAAGGGTTTAAATATGTTGGCATTATTACCACTTTATCAACCATTTTAAGTTTTAGAATCTCTTTAACAATAGACTCATGCCCAATATGTGGTGGGTCAAATGAACCACCAAAAAGAGCAATGATTTTTGAATTATTATTTCTCATTTATCTCTTCAACACTAATTTAATGCGAATTATAACTAAGTTTGGATAAAATAACCGAATTAAAAATTATAGGAAATATAATGGCACTTAAAATAGCAATTAATGGATTTGGTAGAATTGGTCGTTGTGTTGCGAGAATCGCAGCAACTAGAGATGATGTTGAGATTGTAGCTATAAATGATATGGCTAGTATGGATATGATGCTTTATCTTCTAAAAAATGATTCTGTTCATGGAACTTTTAAAAGTGAAGTTGAGCAAATTGATGAAGAAAATATAAGTATTGATGGACATAAAATCAGAGTTTTCTCAGACCGTGACCCTAAAAATCTTAAATTTGCTGATTGTGGTGCTGATATGGTGTTAGAGTGTACTGGTGTTTTCTTAACTCAAGAATCTGCTCAAGTTCATATAGATAATGGTGTTGAAAAAGTTTTATTTTCTGCTCCATCTAAAGATACTGCTACTGATACATTTGTTATGGGTGTAAATCACGAGTTATATAATGGTCAAAAAATTGTTTCTAATGCTTCATGTACAACAAACTGTTTAGGTCCTGTTGCTAAAGTTTTAGATGATGCTTTTGGAATTGAAAAAGGTCTTATGACAACTATCCACTCTTACACAAATGACCAAAATATTTTAGATGTAAAACACTCTAAAGATAAAAGAAGAGCAAGAGCAGGTGCTATCAATATGATTCCAACTACAACTGGTGCTGCTAAAGCTATCAGCCTTGTTATGCCTCAGCTTAAAGGTAAACTTCATGGTCAATCTGTTCGTGTTCCAACACCCGATGTTTCTATGGTTGACTTAAATGTAGTTGTAAGAAAACAAACTACTAAAGAGGAAGTTACTGCTGTATTTAATGAGATGGCAAATACAAAACTTAAAGGTCTTTTACTAATGGATAAAGATATGAGAGTATCTCAAGATTTTGTTGGTTGTGAGTATAGTTCTATCGTTGCTGAGGATTTAACTCAAGTTATTGGTGGAGATATGATTAAGATTATGGCTTGGTATGATAATGAGTGGGGTTATTCAATGAGACTTATTGATATGGCTATCCACATTAGTAAATAGGATTTTTTATGGAACTTTTAAGTATAAAAAATTTAGATTTAGAGAAAAAAAGAGTATTTATTAGATGTGATTTCAATGTTCCTATGGATGAATTTGGAAATATATCTGATGATAGAAGAATCCGTTCTGCTATCGCAACTATAAATTTTTGTTTAGATCAAGATTGTGCAGTAATTGTAGCTTCACACTTAGGTCGTCCAAAAGGTGAAGTTAATGAAAAATACTCACTCAAACCTATTGCTAGAAGATTACACCAACTTTTAAAAAGAGAAGTTATATTAGCTAATGATGTAGTTGGCGAAGATGCTATAGCTAAGGCTAACGCACTTCAACCAACAGAGGTTTTACTTCTTGAGAATCTTCGTTATGAAGCTGGTGAAACTAAAAATGATGCTGAATTATCTAAGAAATTAGCTGATATGGCTGATTTTTATATCAATGATGCTTTTGGTGTTTCACATAGAGCTCACTCTTCAGTTGCTGGAATCAGTGAATTTTTTGATGATGAACATAAAGCAGCAGGATTTTTACTTTTAAAAGAGATTCAGTTTTTTGCTAAACTTATAAATAATCCAGTTCGCCCATTTGCTGCTATAGTTGGTGGTTCAAAAGTTTCAGGAAAATTAGAAGCATTAAAAAATCTACTACCAAGAGTTGATAAGATTCTTATTGGTGGTGGTATGGCTTTTACATTCTTGAAACAAATGGGCTATAACATAGGTGCTTCGTTAGTTGAAGATGATCTACTTGAAGATGCTCAACAAGTTATGGATGAAGCTAAAAAATGGGGTGTAAAATTTTACTTACCTGTTGATGTAATTGCTGCTGAAAAATTTGAAGCTGATGCTGTTAGTAAAATCGTAACTGCTCAAGAGATTCCAGATAACTGGATGGGACTAGATATTGGACCAGCTACAGTAAGACTTTATAGAGAAGCTTTAAGTGATGTTCAGACTATTTTATGGAATGGACCTATGGGTGTTTATGAGATGGATAAATTTGCTCGTGGCTCATCTAAAATCGCTCATTTTGTAGCAGATTCTTATGCTACAACTGTTGTTGGTGGTGGTGATACTGCTGATTTAGTTCAAAGAATAGGTCTTGCTGAAGAGATGAGTTTTATCTCTACAGGTGGGGGAGCTTCACTTGAACTTTTAGAGGGTAAAATTTTACCAGGTGTATTACCGTTAGTTATAGAAGAGGTTTAGTAAATGATTATTGCAGCAAATTTAAAAACAAACTTTACTCGTAAACAAACTCAAGTATATATAAATGAATTAGAAGATTATATTAAAAAGAGTTCTATAACTCAGGAAGTTTTAGTTTTTCCTGCAATGTCAAGTTTGGATTCTTATAATGGTAAAGTTGTTGTTGGTGTTCAAAATGCTTATGCAACACAAAATGGTGCTTTTACAGGTGAGATAGGTTCTGAACATTTAGAAGAGTTTGGGATTAAAACTATCTTAATAGGTCATAGTGAAAGACGACATATACTAGGTGAAACACAAGAGGAATTGATTAAGAAATTTAACTTTTATAAAGAGTTAGGTTTTAAAATTGTTTACTGTATTGGTGAGCCTTTAGAGATTAGAGAATCTTCAAAAGAAAAAATGATGGAGTATATCTCAGCTCAATATAAAGGTATAGATACAAGCTATGAAAATTTAATCATAGCTTATGAACCAGTTTGGGCGATAGGTACAGGTCTTACTCCAACATTAGAAGATATAGAATCTATCCATACGGAACTAAAAGCTAAATCATCAGCACCACTTTTATATGGTGGAAGTGTAAAAGTTACGAATGCTAAAGAGGTTTTAGCTTTAAATAATGTAGATGGTATTTTAGTTGGTAGTGCGGCACTATACGCTGAACATTTTTCAACTATGATAGGTTATGCACAAGAGTTATCATAAGTTAAATATAGAGCTTATTTAAGCTCTATATTTAGTCATATACAGAATCCATATTGAAATCATCCACCTCAATACATTTTATAGAATTTACAGTATCTGGATTAACTTCAGCACCTTTAAAATCATAATTATCTTCATTATAGAATGTTTGTTCTATAGAGTATTTTTTCTCTTTTTCCATCTCTATTTTTAATTGTTTCTCTGCTCTATCTTTTTTTACTTTTTCACTATCTATATTTGAAGCTAATAGTAATGAGTTTAGTATCATTGTAAATATAATAATTTTTTTCATAGTATCCTCTTTTATTTATATTATATCAAAATATTATAATAATTATAAAATAATTTTTATTTTTTTTATATCAATCTAAAATAAAATAGTATAATACAACTATGAAAATATGGATTTTAGATACACAAACCCCAAGCCATCGTTTAGTTCGTTTTAGTTGTGAAGAACATAGTGATTATAAATATATTGGTGACTTAGTTGATGAAGATTTGGAGAAGCTTTTTTTAGAGATACAACCAGATATGGATTTAGATAGAAATATGAAACTTATAAAATATTATGGTTATTTACACCTTTTTATAATTAGTAAAAAATAGAAATAAATCAATTCTATAAAAGAATTGATCTATTTTTTAAGATTAAAATTTATATGAAAGAGAGATTTTAAATATATCTGTAGAGCTTCTTTGTGGACCAAAAGAATCTAAAACAGGGGTTGAGCTAGGTGCTCCAATGTTTTCAATCTCATTAAACTCTACATATGAATAATTGATTTTGAAAGTTGCAAGTTCACTAATTCTAATCCCGTAATTAATAAAGAAAGAATCATCTCTAATATTACTAATTTGTGTGCAATTCGAATTATATATAGCACCTTTATTAGCTGATGTCCAATCATTAAAAGTATGAAACCACTCAAAGTTTACAAATGATTCAAACTCAAATAGATCTATATCTTTTCTAAATCCAAATAGATTAGATGCCCCTGTATAGCTTTTATCATCAAACATAAAACTTTGCTCAAATCCAGATGGAATAGTTGTACTATTCATAGAAGCTAATACTTCATTTTTTATATTAATTGAATTATTCTTATATAAACTAAAAGCAAATGCGTTATAAAAAGTCCATCCAGAATATTCAGAATCATCATAAGATAATGCTATTCCAAGGTTATAAAATTCACCTGCTCGTTTTCCATCATAGTAAACATCAGTATATTTAAAGTCATTTATTATTTTTAATTTATCTTGAGTAATTGTTTGTGTTACAAAAATTCCATAGCTATTTTCTACATTGTGTTTATTTATATATTGACCACCAGGTAAGATTCCTGTATCTAATATACCAATACCTACAAGTAATTTATTTGTATCATTAAATCTATACTTTATAAAAGCAGCCAAAGGATCTAAATCACTAACTGTACTAATCCCCTCTCCATCTTGGTAATAATCGCTTGAGTATTGCATAGGTGAACTATTACTAAATGGTAAGATTCCGAGACCAAAAGTAAGTTTATCTATTGAGTAGCTCATATAAAAACTTCTAAAAAAGAAATCTTTGAATTTAAAAGTATCATTATAATTTGAACCTTTTAATTCTTCACCTGATTCTGTAAAATATATATAAGCATAAGGTGTCATAGAAAAGTAAAAATTACCATTTAAATAATCTACATGAAGTTGTATTGAATTACTATTCATAAGTTCATTAAAATCTTTTAAATCAGCTCTCTCTTTCTTTTTATGGACACCTGCAAAATAAGTTTTAAACTCACCAAAATAGTTCCAGTTAGTTTCATTTTCTTGTACTTCTTCTTGCTCTATATTTGCAGAATACAATGAACTACTTAAAAATAATGTAACAAATAGTATTTTAAATAATCTCATTATCTTAGTCTCCTTGAGTATCTTTTTTTAGATTGTTTTTGTTTGTCTTTTAGTGCTTTTAGAACTATGAATCTTTCTGTATCAGAAATTTCAAAGCCATATTTTTTTATCTTTTCTTTAGAATTAAAAGTTCTTATCCAACTTTTCAAAGATTTTGATTCTAAGTCAATCTGATTTTCATGTATTATCTGATTAAAACTTCTTTCATCAGCTTTTAATATGCCATATAACATTAAAATCATTAAAAAGCTTTTTACATACATTTGACTACTCCTTTATTAAAAATTTCTTTAAAACTATTTCAAGCTTTTCAACTTCAATAGGTTTTGCTAAATAATCATCCATCCCAGCACTTATAAATCTTTCTCTATCTCCATCAAGTGCATTTGCTGTTACTGCAATGATTGGTATATCTTTTATTTCAGGTGTTTCTCTAATCACTTTAGTTGCTTCTATACCATTCATATTTGGCATATTTTCATCCATTAAAATTAAATCTACTTTTTCAGTTTTCAGTTTTTCTATAGCCTCTAATCCATCATTAGCAATAATAAAATCTAAGTCAAAATCATCTAAAAGCATACTTAATAAAAGTTGGTTTGTTTTATTATCTTCAACGATAAGAATATCACCTTTTAGTTGAATTTCATCATTTGAATTTATATCTGAACTATTATCTTCATGCTCAGTTTCAACTTCGATTATATTTAATGTAAAGTAAAATGTACTTCCAACATTAAGTTTACTCTTAACACCAATAGTCCCGCCCATAAGTTCACATAATGCTCTCGAAATTGATAGACCAAGACCAGTACCACCAAATTTTCTAGTTGTACTACTATCTTCTTGAGTGAAGGCATTGAAAATATCATCAACTTTGTTTTCAGATATACCGACACCAGTATCAATCACTTCGCACAGTACAGAAGAATTTACTACATCGTACTTTAAGTTAATTGTTATTGTCCCATTTTTCTTTGAAAATTTAATAGCATTACTTATAAGATTTGATAAAACTTGTTCAACTCTAACTTGATCTCCTAAGATTTTTTCAGGAGTATTTTCGTCTATATTTAAAATTAATGATAATGAATTTTCAGTAGCTCTTGCTTTAAATAGTTCAACAACATGTTTAAATGTCTCTTTTAAATTATATGGTATCTCTTCAATTAATAATTTATTACTGTCTATTTTAGAAAAATCTAAAATATCATTAATAATTCTAAGTAACGATTTACCAGATTGATTTATGATTTTAAACTTTTTAAGTTTTTCTTCATCAATTTCATTTTTTATAAGTATTTGTATAAATCCAAGAATTGCATTCATAGGTGTACGAATCTCATGGGACATATTTGCTAAAAAGTCTGATTTTGAGGTAGCAACATCTTTTAGTTCTTGAATTAGTTGTTCCTGCTGAGCTTCATACTCTTTTTTTAATGTAATATCACTATGAAAGCCTACCACTCTAAGAACTACATTACTTTTACTAAAATGTGCTTTTGCTCTACCTAGTATCCAAACCCAATGACCATTTTTATGTTGAACTCTATATTCACATTCAAAAATATCTTTTTTAGCATTTAGTAAAGCATCTATTTCATCTAAAAATTTTTCTTTATCATCTGGGTGGATTCTTATTTTTAATTCATAAAAATCATTTGTAAGTTCATTCTCTTCAAATCCAATAATATCTTTCCATCTAGGTGAAAAGTATGTTTTATTTTGGGGAATATTCCAATCCCAAATACCATCATGAGAACTATCTATAGCTAACTGGAATCTTTCTCTTTCATCTTTTATTTTTTCTTGGTGTAGAGTTACTCTGTATAATAAAATTAATATAACTAATAAAATTGAAAATGATAAAATATTTTCGTCATCATATCTCAGAATAATCTCTTTTATATATCTACCTTTAGAATGAGAAGTTAAATAGCCATACACATTATCGTCATTTAAATTTTTAATTGGTAAAAACGAGATAACTTCAATATCTGAAGTTTTTGAATTTTTTATGTATTGTGTAAATACATCACCTTCTTGCATTTTATTATTTATCTCTTTCTCTTTAAATCCATCTTGTGTGAATTTTTGATCTATAGGTATAAAATTTGTTTTGATATTATCAATATCTTTCATTAAATCTTGTATATAATTGATAGAGTATGAAATTTTATAATCAGATATATAAATATCTTCATCATCAAAAAGTGGAAAAATATAACTATATGTTAGTTGATTACTCTCTATCTCAAAACCTGAAACTTGATTTCTTTGTTGATCTTTTGTAATATTTTTTAAATATAATTTATTATTGTATAGTTTATCTCCAAACTTTGTTGGTTCTTTCATTCTTAAAAAAACACTACCATCAGGAAGAATAAATTGAAAATTTGAAACACCTTCACTTTTTACAATTTGATAAAGTGGTTTTAGATGTTTATATAGTTTCTCTCTTAATCTTGTTTTCATCTCTTTATCAGTATTTAAAGCTGTAGATAAGGTATCTGTTAAAATCTCCTCACCACTTAAAATATCACTTGTAGATTCCGCCTCTGAGTGATTTTCAGCAATTATGGCTTCAAGGCTGATTTGAAGTTTTTTTGAAAATTTATCTAGTTCCGTCTTGATTTCACTATCTCTATTTGTTGTGTTATAGTTAAATAAAAGTGTTGAGATAATGGCAAAAAGTAATACAAAAATAATTTTTATCTTAGTGTGTTCAAGAAACAATTTAATATCCTTTTGTTATAAAGATTATAATTGTACCTAAATAATTCCAATTATATTAATGAAGTTTATATATAATAAGTAAATTATTTTAAAGGTGTAAACTATGGCTACAATAAAAGATTATTTATCTTCTGATCATACTAAATGTGATGAGCTTTTTGCTCAAATGGAAGAGATTGCAACAAAATCTTTATCCGATGCAAAAGATGCTTGTGTAAAGTTTCAACAAGAGACTGAAAGACATTTTCAGATGGAAGAGAGAGTTATGTTTTTAGAGTTTGAGACAAAAACAGGGATGACTCAAGGTCCAACAGCTATGATGAGACAAGAACATATACAGATGAGATCTTTAATGACACAGATGTGTGAAGCGATAGATACAAACAACAAAGATAAGTTTTTTGGTCTCAGTGAAACTTTAATGATTCTTTTACAACAACACAATATGAAAGAGGAACAGATGTTATACCCTATGGCACAACAACATCTTATGGCTGAATCTGATAAAATTGTTTCTATGATGGAAGCTCTTATTGTTGAATAATCAAGGGGTAAATTGTGGAGCTTAATGGTTTATCAATAGATCAAGCACCACCTATATCAGCACCAGTTAGATTTTATATAACTGCACCATTATTTGCAATTTTGGCTGGTTTTTTAATCTTTTTTAGTGATTCTAATATTTTGATGAATAGGTATGCCTTAGATTCTATAGTAATTACGCATGCTCTAACTATAGGTTTTTTAGGTTTTATAATGCTTGGTTCATTAACTCAAATGTTACCTGTATTAGCTGGAGCTGTGATTCCAAAAGTTAGTCTAGTTGCAAAAATATCGCATCTATTATTGTCTTTTGGTACAATTTTTATGCTTTTAGGTTTAAAATTTGAAAACACACTTTTAGATACTTTTGCAATTATATTCTTACTTGGTGGATTTACGCTCATCATATCTGTAATTGTATATGGAATCTCAACTGTAAAAAATTTTAATGCAACTGTAAAAGCGATGGCTACAAGTTTGGTTTTTGCTACATTTACCATAATTATGGGTGCTTTTTTACTTTACACTTATGTAGATAATAGTTTGATTGAATACAGAAATATAGTAGCAAATATACATAGTGTTTGGGGTATTTTTGGTTTTGCAGGGATTCTTATAATTGGGGTTACTTTTCAAGTATTGCCTATGTTTTATGTAGCACCAAAGTTTAAACAGTTTTGTAAAAAAAGAGTTGTTGTACTTATCTCATTTGGTTTGATGATTTGGTTTTTTACATCAGTTTATTTTGAGGAGTATTCACTTTTAGGTAAAGCTTGGATAGCACTTTTCTTTTGGGCATTTGCAACTACTGTTTGGATGAAACTTAGTCGCCGTCGTCGCCCTATAAGTGATGTAACTGTTTGGTACTGGAGAAGTGCTTCAGTTTTTTTAACACTTGGTTCATTTCTTTGGATTTTTGATGAATATTTTAAACATGAGTATATTGTTATGGTGGCAGTTTTACTTGGTGGTGGTTTTATTTTATCTATAATGATAGGGATGCTTTACAAAATTATCCCTTTTTTAGTTTGGTTTCATCTAAATGCTATGGGTTATATGAGTATCCCAACTATGAATGAGATGATAGATAAAAAATTAGCAAAGATACAGTTTACACTCTTTATAGTATCTTTAGTTGGTTTTGTATTTTCATTTTATTTTTCCACTTTATTGAAACCATCAGCTTTAGCTTTTATAATAAGTATGGTTGTTTTACAATATAATGTGCTTTCACCAATGTTGATATATAAAAAAACAAAAAAAACAAAACCAGATTTTGATATGAGTATGTTTAATTAGGAGAGTATTTGAAAAATATTATATTTATAGGCTTTATGGGTGTAGGTAAGGGTAGTGTAGCTAGAGAAGTTATAAAAAATTCTGATTATCTAGCTATCGATACTGATGATTTAATTGAAAGTATGGAAAATAGAAAAATTAAAAAAATTTTTCAAGATGATGGTGAAAAATATTTTAGAACTCTTGAGAAAAAAGTATCTATTTGGCTTGAAAAAAGTGTAAAAAATACTTTAATTTCTACAGGTGGTGGTTTTTATAAGGTTGAGAATCTTAAAAAAATTGGAACTATTGTTCTTTTAGATTCACCTTTTGATTCTATTTTAAAAAGAATTAAAGAGCATCCTAATGCAGAGAAAAAACTAAAAAAACGACCACTTCTAAGTGACTTAGAATCTGCTAAAAAACTATATGAACAACGAAGACCAGAGTATTTAGCTTTAGCTGATATAGTGATAGATGTTACAGATAAAACACCATTAGAATGTACAAAAGAGATTTTAAAAAAGGTTAAGAAAAATGATTAAGAAAATAATAATTACACTTTTATTGCTAACAAGCTCAATGTTTGCTCAAGAGATAAATTGGGCAAAAGATTTTAAATCAGGTATAGCTGAAGCAAAAAAAGTTAATAAGCCAGTTTTGTTTATATCTTCTCGTCACACTTGTAAATATTGTGTGATTTTAGATGAAACAACTTTAAGTGATAAAAGAGTTGTAAAAGCATTAAACAGAGATTTTATATCTATCATCTCATATAGTGATGAAAATGATTATATGCCTAGAGAGTTGTGGAGTCCAGGTACACCAGCTATTTGGTTTTTAAATCCAAATGCAAAAGCGATGTTTAAACCAATCCCAGGTGCTATAGATGCAAAGAACTTTTTAAATGCTTTATCAATCGTAAAAACTCAGTTTGATAAAAATAAAAAATAATTATAAAAAGGAAAAGATAAATGATATTTACAACAACTAACTCTAAAGATTTCACATCTCAATTTGATGAACTACTTCAAAGAGGAAAAATGGATATGGCTCATGTTAGCTCTATCGTTGGAAAGATTATTGACGAGATTAAAGCTGATAAAAATTCAGCACTAAAACAACATATATCAAAGTTTGATAACTGGACACCAAAATCAGATGAAGATTTGAAAATATCAGTAAAATCTATGAGTAAAGCTTATGATGAATTAGATGAAAAACTTAAATCTGCTTTGCATTTAGCTTATGATAGAATCAAAGTTTACCATGAAAAGCAAAAACCAAAATCTTGGTTTGATGATGAACCAAATGGTACTATTTTAGGTCAAAGGGTAACTGCTGTTGATTCTGCTGGTCTTTATATACCAGGGGGGAAAGCTGCTTATCCATCTTCACTTCTTATGAATGTGATTCCTGCTCAAGTGGCAGGTGTTGAAAACATTGTAGTTTGTACACCTACACCAGAAAACGATCCAAATTCACTACTTTTAGCTGCTTGTCATCTATGTGGTGTTACCCAAGTTTATAAGGTTGGTGGTGCTTCTGCTATCGCTGCTATGGCTTATGGAACTGAAACGATTCCTAAAGTTGATGTTGTAACAGGACCGGGTAATATCTTTGTAGCAACTGCTAAAAAGATGGTGTTTGGTGATGTAAATATAGATATGATAGCAGGACCTAGTGAGATAGGTGTTTTAGCTGATGATTCTGCTAATGCTAATCATTTAGCAATAGATTTACTTTCACAAGCTGAACATGATGAGATGGCAAGTTCGATTCTTATAACTCCATCACAAAAGTTAGCTGATGAAGTTAAAATTGAGATAGAAAACTGGTTAGTAAAACTTCCTCGTCAAGAGATAGCTAGAAAATCTATAGAGGAGAGAGGGGCTATCATAGTAACTGAAACTATGGATGAAGCTATATCACTTATGAATGAGATAGCACCTGAACATTTAGAGGTAGCAACAAACTCACCGTTTGAACTTCTTCCACTTATCAAACATGCTGGTGCGATTTTCTTAGGTCATAACACACCTGAAGCGATAGGTGACTATGTAGCTGGTCCAAACCATACTTTACCAACTGGTGGAACTGCTAAATTTTACTCACCACTAGGTGTTGAAAATTTTATGAAAAAAACATCTATCATCTCGTTTTCAAGTAAAGCTATAAATGAAATAGGTGAAGAGTGTGCTTTAATCGCAAATACAGAGGGGCTAACTGCCCATGAACAATCGGTAAGAGTTAGATTAAATAAAAAATAGGATAGATAATGGTAAAAGAGATACTAAAATGTACGAAGAGTTTAAATCTTCTATATGTAGAAGATGATGAGCTAATTCAATCAGTATATAGTGATCTCTTTAGTAATCTATTTAAAAGTATTACCATCGCAAATGATGGGCTTGAAGCCCTAGAAAAATATAAAAATAATAAATTTGATATTATTATTTCAGATATTAGAATGCCAAATATGAATGGAATAGATTTCATAACAAAAGTTAGAGAAGAGGATGAAAATATTTTAATAATAATTTATTCTGCATGGAATGAACTTGAAAATTTAAAACCATCTAACAATTTAAATATTTCAGGTTATATGAGTAAGCCTATTCAAACAGAATCTATGATAGATATTTTTAAAAAAGTTTTGTGTACTAATCGTTAAATAATTTGACATTTTGAACATATGTTCGTTATAATCATTTCTATGAAAAATACAAAACAAAAGAATCAAGTTTATACTATTTCATTTGCTCATCTAGCACATGATACCTACTCAGCTTTTTTAGCACCAATTTTACCTCTACTTATAGAAAAACTTGGAATGTCACTTGTTATGAGTGCTTTTTTAGATATAGCTAGAAAACTACCATCTTTACTTAACCCATTTTTCGGACTTTTAGCTGAGAGAACAGATGCACGATACTTTGTGATAATATCTCCTGCACTTACAGCTATAGTTATGTCTTTACTTGGTTCGGCAGATTCCTATGCTATTTTAGTTATGTTACTAATTATATCAGGTATTAGCTCCACTCTTTTTCACATACCATCTCCCGGTATTATAAAATCTTCATCTGAGGGGAAAATAGGTAAAGGTATGAGTTACTATATGGTTGGTGGTGAATTAGCTAGAACAGTTGGTCCACTTCTTATAACCGGTGCTATCTCTATATGGGGCTTAGAGGGTACTTGGAGATTGATGCCATTTGGTTTACTTGCTTCACTAATATTATATTATAAATTAAAAGATTTCCATTTTATTCAAAAAAAATTCACAAAGAAAAGTGAAAAGGGTGATGCTATGAAAGAGGTAAAAAAGTTTTTACCTCTTTTTAGTGTTATGGGTGGATTTATGTTTTTCCAATCAGCTATGAAAATGGCTACTACACTTTACTTAGCAGTTTATTTAACTCAAAATGGTTTTTCTATCTGGTATGCTAGTATAGCTTTATCTGTTTTACAGTTTTTTGGTGTGATAGGTACATTTTTATCTGGAAATATATCTGATAAAATTGGAAGACAAAAAACACTTGTGATAATGTCAAGTGGAGCAGCTATTACAATGACACTATTTTTATGGAGTAGTAGTGTTTATAGTATGTTTACACTTTTAGCATTGTTAGGTATTTTTATGTTTGCAAATGGACCTGTTATGTTATCTATAATTCATGAAGTAGATACGAATATGCCAATTTTTATAAATAGTGTTTATATGAGTATAAACTTTAGTATTAGTTCTATAGTAGTTTTGGCTATGGGCTTTTTTGGTGATAAGGTTGGGCTTGATATAACATATACTATAGCCTCCGTGTTAGCATTTTTTGCGATACCTTTTGCAATGTCCATAAATTATGCAATCAATAAATCAAATATAAATTAAAGGATATAAAATGAAAATAGTTTTAGCAGTTGGTGAAGATAAACAAACAGTTATAAAAAGAACAGGTCAAAGTGCTTTTTTTGCGATATATGAAGATAGTAATCTCGTAGAGTTAGTACCAAATAAACATCATGATGGTGGTCACCATGCTCATCGTCATAATGATGAGCATAATCACTCTGAACTTTCACACCAAGAGCATACAAACTCACATAGAAAAGATGTTGAAGCTTTAAAAGGTTGTGATATTATTTTAGTTCGTGCTATTGGTGAAAATATGCAAGAGGCTTTAGAATCTATAAATCTTAAAGTACAAAAAATTAGAGAAAAAGATGGTCTAACAGCTGATGAGGTTATAAAAAACTTTTTAGATGGAAACATAAAAATCAAAGATTAATATGATGGTTGGTAGGAGAAGAAAAAATAGAACTATAGGTGCGGATCATAGTTCTGTTTGTTATAAGCCTTGTGGAATTAAGGGTTTTGAGTTAGAGTGGATTCGTTTAAGAGAAGATGAACTTGAAGCTATCCGTTTAGCTGATTTTGAGGGTTTATATCAACAAGAGTGTGCTGATAAAATGGGTATATCTCGCCCAACATTTTCCCGTTTAGTAGAGAGTGCTAGAAAAAAGATAGCAGATGCTTTACTACATACAAAAGCACTCTCAATAGAGGAAAAACAGATAGATACTTAAAATTAAGTATTTATCTCATTTTTAATGATTTTAGCTAACTCTGAACACTCTTTTATTTTTTGAGTGTAGTTTTTAGTATCTTGTAAAAGTATATCTATAAAAGCACTTCCCACAATTACTCCATCAGCACCAACTACTTTATCTTTAGCAGTTTTAGCATTCACTCCAAAACCTACATAGACTGGTGTTTGAGTATATTTTTTTATAGAGCTTAAAAATGGTTGTAGATTTTCAGCTTTTCCTGAACCTGTAATTCCTGTATATGCTACCATATAGATAAATTTTTGAGCATCACTTACCACCTCTTTGATTCTATTTTCTGAATCTGTTGGTGCTACAAAACTTATGTTTGCCATATCGTTAGATTTAAAAAGTTTACTATAAAGTAAAGCCTCTTCATGTGGTAAATCAGGGATGATTAAACCATTTACTCCAATTTCACTAGCTAGTGAAATTAATTTATCCATATTTTGTTGGTAAAAGCTGTTAAAATACCCCATCCATAGAGTATCCACTTTTGGTGCTACCTCTTTAGATATATCTAAAAGGTGTTCAAATTTGAAACCTAAATCTAAAGCTTTATGGTTTGCTTTTTCTATAAGTGGTCCATCAGCTACTGGGTCTGAAAATGGTACTCCAAGTTCAAGCGTATCAACACCATTTTCTCCAAGAGCTAAAGCTAAGTCAATACTAAAAGATTTTTCTGGGTATCCTGATGTTATAAATGCTACTAATTTTTTCATTAAAATAATTCTTCCATATCTGGTAATTTGAGGAGAATATAAGTTACTTTTGAGAGTTCATTATCTTCTTTAAAGTCATCATTCCAAATTGCAAACATATCACTAATTCTGATAAGCCAATCTATAGCTTCTTGTGAAACTGGTTTATGAAGGTTTCTTAAATCTTCAAGCTCCTCTTCAACCAAACTAGCAAGTCTATGCATTGAAATTATTTCTAAATAAGCAGAAGCAGATTTAATGTTGTGAATTATACGAAAAAGTTCATCTATACTTCTCTCTCTTAAATCTTCATCAGATATATTTAGAACAATAGTTTCCATACTCTCTGTCATCAAACTAAAATGATCTAAAAATTCATCAACAATATCAAAATCATAGTTATCTTCTATATAACTTCGAATACCCATAAAATAATTCTCCTATTTAGTGTAATTGTATCACTTTTTAGTTAAAATTCTTTTTACTAAAGATTATATATATAAAAGAGTTTTATAATGACTAAAAAAATGACAATTAATTCTATAAAAAAATCTAAAGGTGTTAGACCTTTAGTTATGATAACTGCTTATGATGCACTATTTGCAAAGCTTGTAGAATCTTCATCAGATATGATTCTAGTTGGAGATAGCTTAAATATGAGTTTTGCAGGAAAGAGTGACACTCTTAGTGCTACACTTGAGCAGATGATTTACCATACAAATGCAGTTTGTAATGGAGCTAAAAATAGTTTTATCATTTGTGATATGCCTTTTGGTACTTACATAAGCCAAGAAGAAGCACTTAAAAATGCTATAAAAGTTTTTCAAGAAACCAGAGCTGATTGTGTGAAGATAGAGGGTGGTAAAGATAAAGCAAATATTATTAAACATTTAACAGATAATGGTGTTGCTGTTTGTGGGCATATTGGATTATTACCTCAGTCTGTTCGTGGTGATGGTGGGTACAAAGTAAAAGGTAAAACTGACGATGAAAGATTACAACTTATAGAGGATGCTAGAGCAGTTGAAGAAGCTGGTGCTTTTTGTATGGTGATAGAGGGTGTAAAAGCTAAAGTTGCTCAAGAGATTGCAGAGGCTGTTGAGATTCCAGTTATTGGGATTGGTGCTGGAGTTGATGTTGATGGTCAAGTTTTAGTGTTTTCAGATATGTTGGGTCTTTTTGAAGAGTTTACACCTAAGTTTGTAAAAAAATATATGGATGGTGCGACTTTAGTTAGAGAAGCTGTAAAAAATTATAGTGATGAAGTTCAAGCAAAAGAGTTTCCTCAAGAAATTCACACTTATTAAGATATAAAAGATGATGGACAGAATCGTAGAGATAGAAAAATTTAATGCTGATGAGGAGAGTAATGAAGTTACTCTCCGTCCAGATGCTTGGAGTGAGTATATTGGGCAACCTCAGATTAAGAAAAATCTTGGTGTTTTTATACAAGCAAGTAAAAAAAGGGATGAAGCATTAGACCATGTACTTTTTTTTGGACCTCCTGGGCTTGGTAAAACAACTCTAGCTTTAATAATCGCAAATGAGATGAATACAAACATAAAAGTAACAGCAGCACCGATGATAGAAAAAAGTGGTGATTTAGCTGCGATTTTAACAAACCTAGAAGAGGGTGATATACTTTTTATAGATGAGATTCATAGACTTGCTCCTGCTGTTGAAGAGATTTTATATTCATCTATGGAAGATTTTAGAATCGACATCATCATAGGTAGTGGACCGGCTGCTCAAACTGTAAAGATTGATTTACCTAGATTTACACTTATCGGTGCTACAACAAGAGCTGGGATGTTATCTAATCCACTTAGAGATAGGTTTGGTATGAGTTTTAGGATGCAATTTTATAACTCAGATGAGTTAGCTCAAATCATAACTCAAGCATCAAATAAATTAAATAAAAAAATAGTTAAAGAAGCATCTTTAGAGATAGCAAAAAGAAGTAGGGGAACACCTAGAATCGCACTTAGATTACTTCGTCGTGTAAGAGATTTTGCTGATGTTGTTGATGAGTTAGATATTAATCATAATCGTACTCAGTATGCTTTAAATGAACTTGGAATCAACTCTCATGGTTTTGATGAGATGGATATAAGGCTATTAAATCTTTTAGCTTCAACAAAGGGTAGAGCTATGGGGTTAAGTACAATTGCAGCAGCACTTAGTGAAGATGAGGGAACAGTAGAGGATGTGCTTGAACCATACCTTTTAGCTAATGGTTATTTAGAGAGAACAGCAAAGGGTAGAAAAGCAACTAGGTCAACTTATGAGATTCTAAATATAGAGTTACCTATAGAAGATGGGAAGATTTTTTAATGAAACCACAATATTTTATAGCAATCCTTTTTGCCACTTCACTTTACTGGATGTATCTTCTTTATACTCCATTTATTTTAAGTATAACCATAGCTGCACTTTTAGCAATTTCGACATCAAATATTCAAGATATGTTAGAGGGCTATTTTAAATCAAAACTTTTCTCAGCATTAATCTCTAGTTTTCTTTTAGCTGTTTTATTTTTTGTACCACTTGGTTATTTTCTTACAACTTTAAGTATCTCTTTAAACTCTATGGATCAAGAGATTCTTATTAAAGTGGAATCTTATATACTTAAACTGATGGAATCTCCACCAGAGTATATGAGTTTTTTAATACCTTATACAAAAGATATAAGTAGCGATATAAATATAAATAATATTACAGCTTTAGCTTTAGGTTTTACAGGTAAGATAGGTGCTTTTAGTGCAGGGTTCGTTAAAAATGCTTTTTTAGTAATTATATTTTATTTCTTTGCTCAGTATAATGGTTCGACAGTTGTTGAGTACCTAAAACGGGTTATTCAAATCTCTGTTGATGAAACAACAATGATGGCAAAAGAGCTATCATCTGTAATGAGTGTTGTTTTTTACTCTATCATAGTTACAGCTGCATTTGAGGGTATTTTATTTGGTATAGCTATCTCATTTATGGGTTATAATGGTTTGTTATTTGGAATTATGTATGGGTTTGCTTCTTTAGTTCCTGTTGTTGGTGGTATCATTATGTGGTTACCATTTATGGCTTATGAGTTTGCAGTTGGTGATTCTAATCATGCTATTTTTATAGCAGTTTATTCAGTTGTTGTTATCTCGATAATCGCAGATACTTTTGTAAAACCTTTAATTATAAAAGAGATAAATACAAGACTTTTAGAAGATGATGATACTAAAATGGATGAGTTGTTAATTTTCTTTGCAATCATTGCAGGGTTATCAACTTTTGGATTTTGGGGAATGATTCTAGGACCAGCTATAACAGCTTTTTTCTTAACGATTTTAAAGCTATTTGAAGCTAGAACTAAAGAGTGTAAAACTTATATTTAAAACACTCTACTTTTTATAAATTTCTGGATTATCACTTTTCCATCTACGGTGTAACCAAAACCAAAATTTTGGTTCATCAGTGATAATCTTAGTCAACCAATCAGCTTGAAGTTGAGTAGCTTTTAATATGTCAGCTTCTTGATTATCTGTTTTTTCAACTTTAATTTCATCAAATAGAATAAGAGTATAATTATCTTCATCATCAGTTCTTATAGTAATTGGTATGATAGCTGCATTGAATTTTCTAGCTAGGTAGGCTGGTGTTGAGGTTTGTCTTATCGGTTTTCCCATAAATTTAACCTCTACACCCTCTCTTTTATTTATGTTTGTATCTATTAGTAACCCACTAGCTTGTTTATTTCTTATAAGTTTTATAAGTGGTTTTACAACATTTGATTTTTCTAAATTTGTGTTACCAAAACTAGATCTAGCATCTAGTAACCACTCCTCATAAGCACTATTTTTAAGCTTTTTATAAACAGCAGCAAGAGGTTCTATAAAAGCACCGATAGAAGCACCACCCAACTCCCAAGAGCAGTAGTGAGTTGTAACATAGATAACAGCACGACCCTCTTTATGAACTCTATCTACTGCTTCTATATTTTGAATAGTTATCTTATTTTTTAATTCATCTTTAGTTAAATGTCTAAGTTCCATAAGGTGTAAAAAATTATATGATAGATTCTTAAAACTATATCTTATAATTTCATCTTTTTCTACACTACTCATCTTATTATCAAAAGCATAATCAAGATTTATATCTGCAATACGACGATATTTTTTTGATACTTTATAACCAAGAGTAGCTAAAGCTGAAAAAAAGTTTTTTCTCTGTTTTTTTGGAAGTGCCATTAAAAATTTTTCAAGTAATAAAAATAGTTTAAATCCCATAGTTTAGTTGTGCCTTGTAATTTTTAAATAATTATAGCAGATAAATATCTTTACTATATGTTAAGAATAAAATTAATAATATATTTAGATATAATTACTCAAAAAAAGGAATCTAAAATGGTTGCATCAGATATACAACATTTTTCTGAGGGTCGTACTAAGGCTAGGGCATATTTTTGTTATCTTTTTTCAAAAAATATTCCAAATAGATTACCATCTCTTTCAGTAGATATGATAATGCCTCGTCTTTTGAAGATAAAGGCAGATTTAGAGAATTGTGAGGGTGTTTACCTTCTTGATACTCGTGGTGTTCAGGTTACTCCAACTTTTACAGCTACTGGGCAGATAGATGATGATGCAGGTAGAATTAGAGCTGATAGAGCTTATTACTACCGTGCTGTTCGTGAGGGAAGATGTAGTATTACTGACCCTTATCCATCTTTGATCACTAGCGAATTGACTATTACAGCATCCCAGCCAATTTTTGATGAGAATGATAAACTTCAGTATATAGCTTGTTTAGATATGCCTATTGATGAGGTTATAAAAATATCCCATCAAAATACCTCGGAAGAATTTTTTACTAAAATGTTTAAATTTTCTTATGGTATGTTTGCTGTTGCCTTGATAGCTGTTGCTTTGTTACTTTTTACTCACGGTATTAAAAGTTTTTTTGAAAATGATATAATACTTTCATATTTAGTAATTGACGATATGTTTAAAGCAACGATTCTTTTAACTCTATCTTTAGCTATTTTTGATTTAGCTAAAACCTTGATAGAGGAGGAGATACTAGGACGGCATAAAGAGCATGATATATCTGGACCAAATAAAACGATGGTTAAGTTTTTGGGTTCTATTATTATCGCTTTGTCGATTGAAGCCTTGATGTTGGTGTTTAAATTTGCGATTACTGATCCTGAAAAGCTAGTATCTACTACTTTTATTATTGGTAGTGTGTCGATGTTGATACTTAGTTTAGCAGTTTATATAAAATTCACAAAAGCGAAAAATAACGAATGATAGCGATAGTTGATTATAATATGGGAAATTTAGCAAGTGTTAAAAATGCTTTTGCTAAGTTGGGAAAAGAGACAGTAGTTGAGAGTGATCCAAGTAAGTTTAAAAATTACGACAAGTTAATTCTCCCTGGTGTTGGTGCATTTGGTGATGCGATGGAGCATCTAAAAGATAGAGATATGATAGAACCACTTAGAGAGTATGCTAAAAGTGGAAAACCTATGCTTGGCATCTGTTTAGGTATGCAGTTACTTTTTGAGAGTAGTGAAGAGTTTGGAAGAAATGAGGGTTTAGGAATTATTAAAGGTTATGTAAGTGCTTTTGATACCTCTAAATTTAGTGAACCTCTAAAAGTTCCTCATATGGGTTGGAACAGAATGTTCACTAAAAAACATCTACTCTTTGAGAACTTAGATGATGAACATTATCTTTATTTTGTGCATACTTACCATGTAAACTGTAGTGATTCTAATGATATAATTGGAAGTAGTCATTATGGCTATGAGTTCACATCAGCAGTAGCACACGGAAATGTATTTGGGATTCAACCACACCCTGAAAAAAGCCATGATAATGGTTTGAAAATATTAGAAAATTTTATAAATTTGTAAAAAAGGAAAAAAATGACTTTATACCCAGCGATAGATTTAAAAGACGGAAAAGCAGTTAGACTTACTAAAGGTTTAATGGATAGTGCTAAAATTTACTCTGATGAGCCTTGGAGTTTAGTTAAAAAGTTTGAAGAGATGGGTGCTGAATGGGTTCATTTAGTTGATTTAAATGGAGCATTTGCTGGAGAGCCTAAAAATTTAGAGCAGATTATTAAGATTCGTGAAAACTGCAATGTTAAGCTTGAACTTGGTGGTGGAATCAGAGATGAAGAAACTATTAAAAAAATGTTAGCTATTGGAATCGATAGAATTATTCTTGGTTCTATTGCTGTTAAAAATCCTCAGTTTGTAAGAGATATGGCTAGTAAATATCCTATCGCTGTTGGGATTGATGCTATTGATGGTTTTGTGGCTGTTGAGGGTTGGGGTGAAGTTAGTTCTATGAAAGCTACTGACTTAGCTAAAGAGTTTGCTGATGCTGGTGTTGAGGCTATAATCTGTACTGATGTTGGTAAAGATGGAACACTTAGTGGTGTAAATGTTGAATTTACATTAGACATAGCAAGAGCGAGTGGTGTTAGCACTATAGCTAGTGGTGGTGTTAAAGATGAATCTGATATAGAAGCTTTGATTTCAACTAAAGAGGTTGATGGTGTTATTATAGGAAAAGCTTACTATGAAGGAACACTTGACTTACCAAAGATGTTTAAACTTATAGATTAATGGAAAAACAAACAAATTTTTGCTACTATGTTGGTATTAAATTTATTAAAAATATTAAATAAAGGATTTCAATTGAAATTACTTGTTGTTGATGATAGTTCTACAATGCGTCGTATTATTAAAAATACTTTAGCTCGTCTTGGTTATAAAGATATACTTGAGGGTGCTGATGGTGTTGAGGGTTGGGCTCAAATGGATGCAAATCCAGATATTGATATGCTTATTACTGACTGGAATATGCCAGAGATGAATGGTCTTGAACTAGTTCAAAAAGTTCGTGCTGATGATCGTTTTAAAGATACTCCTATTATTATGGTTACAACTGAGGGTGGTAAAACAGAAGTTATTACAGCTCTTAAAGCTGGTGTAAATAACTATATAGTTAAACCGTTTACTCCTCAGATTCTTAAAGAGAAACTTGGTGCCGTAATGGGTGTTGCTGACTAATGCAGGAATACTACTACGAATTAGTAGTTAAAGTTTCATCTCACTCATCACTTTTTTCAGACTTTTTAGCAGATACTTTACCTGTTGGTTTTGAAGAAACTGATGATGGGTTTATTGTACGAAGCGAAGATGAACTAGACACTATTATCTGGGGACTAGAACAGTTTGCAGAAGCATTACAAAAAGCATTAGGTGAAACTATTGATCTTGAATGTATCCAATCTAAACTTAAAAATAGTGATTGGGTTGAGGTGTATCAAAAAAGTATTCAACCTTTACAAATAGATAAGTTTTATATTCACCCAACTTGGGATGAACCAAATCCAGAATTAATTAACATTATGATTGATCCAGCTTTAGCATTTGGAACAGGGCATCACCCAACAACAGCTTCAGCTCTTAGAGCTATTGGTAAGTATGTTAAAAAAGATGATACTCTTATTGATGTTGGTTGTGGAAGTGGTATTTTAGCTATGGGTGCTGTAAAGCTTGGTGCAATTGTTGATGCTTGTGATACTGACATTATTTCTGTTAATAATAGCATTGAAAATGCAAAGCTAAATAACTTAAATTACTCAAATATTTGGGAAGGCTCTTGTTCTATAACTGATAAAAAATATGATTTAGTTGTAGCAAATATTGTAGCCGATGTTTTAACATTTATAGCTAAAGATTTAAAAAATGCTATGGCAGAGAATGGAATCTTAGTAATATCTGGTATTTTAGATAAATATGAGAAAAAAGTTATGAATTTCTATAAAGATTGTGAAATTATAGAGAGGATAACTCAAGATGAATGGGTAACACTCATTTTAAAAAAGAGGTTAGATAAATAGATATGTCGGATAATCAGAAAAACAATAATGATGAAAATAATTTTTTTAATAAGAATCCGTTAGTAACTTTTGCGATTTTTTCAATTGTAATTATTTTAGTATTTAAAACTCTTATTGGAGATGAATCTTCACTCAATGGTTCTATGCAAACTGCAAAAAGAACACAACAAGTTAGCTACTCTCAAATGAAAGATTTAGTTGATGCTAAAGGTGTTCAAAAAGTAGAGATTGGTCAAACATTTATAAAAGCTGTTTCTACTGATGGTAGAACTGTTTATACAACTAGAATAGTTCGTGGTGATACTAAACTTATAGAATCATTAGATAAACAAAAAATCGAATATCAAGGTTTTAGTGAAACAAATTGGTTTACTGAGATGTTTGGTTGGATGTTTCCATTTTTAATCATCATGGGAATCTGGATGTTTTTTGCTGGTCGTATGCAAAAGTCTATGGGTAGTGGTGGAATCCTTGGTATGGGTAATTCTAAAAAAATGGTAAATTCTGAAAAACCAAAAACTAAGTTTGATGATGTTGCTGGTGTAGAAGAGGCAAAAGAGGAGGTTCAAGAGATTGTTGATTTTTTGAAATTTCCTGGTCGTTATGTTGAAATTGGTGCTAAGATTCCTAAAGGTGTTTTACTTGTTGGATCGCCTGGTACTGGTAAAACTCTTTTAGCTAAAGCTGTTGCTGGTGAAGCTGATGTTCCTTTCTTTTCTGTAAGTGGTAGTAGTTTTATTGAGATGTTTGTTGGTGTTGGTGCTGCTCGTGTTCGTGATCTATTTGAACAAGCAAAAAAAGATGCTCCTAGTATTATTTTTATAGATGAGATTGATGCTATTGGTAAAAGTCGTGCTGCTGGTGGTATGATGGGTGGAAATGATGAGAGAGAACAAACTCTAAATCAACTTCTTGCTGAGATGGATGGTTTTGGAACTGATACTCCTGTTATTATCTTAGCTGCTACAAATAGACCTGAAGTTCTTGATGCTGCTCTTCTTCGTCCTGGTCGTTTTGATAGACAAGTTCTTGTTGATAAACCAGATTTTGAGGGTCGTATAAAAATTCTTAATGTTCATATGAAAACTGTTAAGATGGATGATGATGTAGAGATTAAAGAGATTGCTCGTTTAACAGCTGGATTAGCTGGTGCTGATTTAGCAAATATTATTAATGAAGCTGCACTTTTAGCAGGTAGAAAATCTCAAAAAACAGTTACTCAAAAAGATTTATATGAATCTGTTGAGAGAGCTATAGCAGGACTTGCTAAAAAATCTCGTAGAATTAACCCTAAAGAGAAAAAAATAGTAGCTTACCATGAGAGTGGTCATGCTCTTTTAGCTGAGATTACTGAGGGTGCTAAAAAAGTATCTAAAGTTTCTATAGTTCCTCGTGGTTTAGCAGCTCTTGGTTATACTCTAAATAAACCAGAAGAGAACAAATTTATGATGCAACAACATGAGTTGTGGGCAGAGGTAGATGTTCTTTTAGGTGGTAGAGCTGCTGAAGAGGTATTCATAGGTGAAATTTCTACAGGTGCTGGAAATGACCTTGAGAGAGCTACTGACATCATTAAGTCTATGGTTCAAACTTATGGTATGAGTGATGTTGCTGGTCTTATGGTACTAGAAAAAAGTCGCCAATCATTTTTAGGTGGTGGACAACAAGCTACTCGTGAGTACAGTGATAAAATGGCTGAAAATATGGATGAGTTTATAAAATCATCTTTAGCTCAACATTATCTTGATGTAGTAAGCTCTTTAGAAGAATATCGTGGTGCTATCGAAGATATGGTAAAACTTCTTTATAAAAAAGAGAATATTACTGGTGATGAAGTTAGAGATATAATCATAAACTTTGAAAAAGAGAATGGTATAGAATCTAAAGTATCAGAAGTTCATAATGATATAGAAGAAGAGTTAAAACAAGATGCTAAAATGGCTGATGAAACTTTAGCCTCTAAAGAAGATTAGGCAAAATATAATTCTACTTTTAAATAACTAAAGATATATATTATCTTTAGTTATTTCCTCTCCACATAATTAAATAAATCTATTTATACTTATAACTATTTTCTTTCTCAAAAAGTAATTTATCTAAATCAATTTTAAAATTAAAATAATCAGAAGTAAATCCATTATCTCCAACCATACCAAGTTGGATAACAGCTCCTTTATTATTTTGTACTTGAAGATATAGTAATCCTAAGGCATATCTACTCTCTAAGAACCTTGGATCTTTCATCTTTGATAGTTCTAGTAAGATAATAGCATTTTCATGATGCTCTGCAGCCGTTGAAGCTACTGCACCTAAAAATAAAGTATTAGCATCTCTAACTCTTAAATTATCTATTAGATGATTATATAGAGTGTAAGATTCTTCAAATGCTCTATCATAAAGTGAAGCTAGGGCTAATGAGCTAGTAAGTTCTCTTTTATCTTCAGTTGTTGTTTCTAAAACACTTTTAATCTGCTCTCTTAGGTAAAATAATCTACCTGTAATTAGGTTTTGTTGAATATATAAATATCTTGTGATATACGGACCAAAGTATAAATCATTAAAATTAAATTTTTGAACTTTTAAATATTTTGCTACCTCTTTGGCATACTCTTTTGTTTCTAAGTCATAAAACTTCATATCTATATACATCATATGAGGTAAAATATCGTTTGGTAAAAGTTTAACTAATCTTTCAGACGGTGTTTTTGCTAAATTATGCCTACTTAAATTTAAGGCAATTATAGTTTCCATTGCTAAGTATAATGGTCTTTCTTTATAATTGTTGTCTAGCCAGTTTATAGCACCTATAAAATTATTTTTACTTATAGCTAAAAGAGTTTTAAGAAAATCAATTTGTTCAGTTTCATCTTCATCAGATATAGCATTTGATATTATAAATTTTAATTTAGTAGTATTTTTATTTATAAGTTGTGCTGTCATAAGTGCATATATGCCAGATAAGTAGTTTTTAGCATCTAAATGGTATGAACGGATAAAATGTTTATATGCCATTGGAATATTACCCATTTGAGCAAATGTTAAACCGATGTTATAATGTAAAATTGAATGTTTTGGTTGTATTTTTAAAAGTTTCAATAGCTCGTGATTTGCTTCTCTAATTTTAAATTTTAGGGCTTTTTTTATAGCTATAGTTATACCTCTATTTACACCTGAAGAGGAGATACCTTTTCTTAAATAATCTTTTGCACCATCAATCTCATCAATAAAAATATTTGCATTACCTTTTCGTATATAACTAATAGTGTTATTAGCATTAAAAATTTTGTATGGTGAAAAATAAAATATTTTTTGGTAATTAAGTGATTTATTAGATGCTATATTTTCACGATAATTTTTCTGTGCTAAATCTGAAATAAATATAGAATCTTTAAGTGTTACAACAATTGGATATGGTTCATAAACCTCTTCTGGAAACATATCTGTTATAGTTCCTATCTGTTTTGAACCTGTAGATACTTGACCAGCTTTTAAGTTGATAAGACCTAATGCTAACTGAGCTTTAACAGGTTCAATATTTTGTAAAATAGCATCTTGAAAATATTTTTGAGCAAGTGTAATATCACCAACTCTTGCATATAATAAAGCAATATTAAAAGCATCTTTTTGAGTATAATTCTTTTCCATAGCTTCAAGAGCATCATAGTTATTTTCAAAAAGAGTATCTACTCTTGTTCTTAAATATTTTTGTTCTTGAGGATACTCTTTCGTGGTTGCATTTTTTAATGCACTTAGTGCTTCAAGATAGTTATTGTTATAATAATTAATTAAGGCATAATAGTAAGAGTAAAGAGGTGAATGTAGTTCATTTGGTAGATAAGCATAAGCTAAATCTATATAGTAATTAAAACTCTCTTTTTGTTTTAAATGTAAACAACATACAGCAGCATTAATAGCACTTACACATCTTTTTTCATCATTTAGTATAGCTTTTTGAAATGTTTTTAGTGCTAGTTTGTATTGTTGATTTTTTATTTGAGCTACACCTAGATTATAAACTGAAATCGCTTCACTATAAACTGCGATTTGTTCATATAAAGATAATGCTTTCTCTTTTGAACCACTTGTATATAGGTAATTTGCTTTTGCAATCATATTTTCTAATTTACTTGGTTCTATAGCTGCTTTTTTATTCTCTTTTAATTTTTTTTCTATTTTAGTAAGTGGAACTTCTTTCTCTTTTTTTGAAGAAAATTTAATATAAGCAAGTACACCAATCAGTATAATAAGGACAAATGCTATTGCAATACCTCCAAAAATAATAATCTTCTTTTTTTTGGCTTCCTCTTCATGCTCATTTACATAATTATTTGTACTCTCTTCAGAACTCTCGAATCCAGATACATCATCCTCAGCAATAATTACTATATCATCTTCATTCTCAGCCATTGGATTCCCTCGGATAAAATTATGTTGAGATTTTAGCTAAATATAGATTAAGCTTTTGTTTGTTTTATACCTATAAAGAGTAGGGCTATAGTTAAAAGTATGTATAGTTTTGGTGAGATTGGGACAGTAGCTGTAGATATTTGTGAATTAAATAAATTCCATACTTCATCAGCACTTAGTTCATTATTATATATACGAAGATCATCCATTAAACCTGTATATTGAGTGTCAGCACCACCTCCAAACATACCACCAAGAAAACCTCCACCTCCACCATTTGAACCACCAATATATAATTCTTTTCCTAAACCAAATTTATTATTTTGATCAGTATCTAAAGCTACTAATAGACCATCTTTATATATTTTTTCACTACCATCTACATTATTGAATGTAACTGTAATCATATGCCATTTATCATCATAAATACCAGCATCAGCATTTATTTCATCTTTTGTATCAGCACCCATCATACCAGCATCATAAAATGAAGTTAGAGTATTGTTATCTGATAAAATTTCTATATTCTCAGCATTATTCATAGAGAAAAAAGATCTATCATTATTTGTTGAAGTTTTTATCCAAAATGAAATAGTTCCAGAAGTGTCATTTTGAAATGTACCTTGATTGTCAAGTTCTAAATAATTGTCTGTATTATCAAAATCATAACTTCTAGTTCCTCTTATCGCAGTATTGCTATATGCTTTAGCTCCACCATCAGGATTTGTTAAATGATAGTTGTTTGCTGTTGAATCATTTGTTGTGTCTTCAAATTCATAATGAGCAACTAAAGCCCCATAAAGTGAAGTTGACAAACAAGTTATTAATGAAAATAGGATGAAATATCTTTTCATTTCGTATCTCTTAATAATCCTAAAATAGGTGATAGTGCTTTATCTACTTTTTTTTCTTCAAATACTATTTTAAAATTATGAGATTCACTTTCCCATAGTCCATAAGCTATAACTAATGGTACAAAAATAGGAATATATACCTTAAATAGTAAAGCTATAAAATTGATTATCTCTACAAAAAACTGAGTAATACCAAACATTTGAAAATAGTTCATAAGTTTTAAACTTGTAAATGATGTAAAAAGCATAATATCTGTCATAATAATTACGGTACTTAAAACTTGTATAGTTACCATTACGGATAGTGAAATCAAAACAGTTTTTATATTTTTAGCAAAAAGTAATATAAAAGTTAGAATCAATGGAGTTTTAGTAAAGATATCAAAAATTTTATCTATATCCATCTTTATAAATTCTATACCAACTCTACTAATCTCATGTGTTGATATGTTTTGCATAGTTGAATTAGAGATTAATTGAATATTTTGTAGATAATCTATAGAGTTTAAAACTTTCATATCAAACATCTCTGCAACTATTGATGATGATAAAATAAGTATAATCTCATAGTAATGGTAGATGAAAAAATGGTAAAAGATATAGCTAAAAGATAATCCTATTAAAAATAAAATACTCCATTCAAGAGGTGTTTTTGATTTTGTTATAAAGTATCTCATATCACCCCTTTATTTGAAGTTTTCATTTTTTGTGTAAATATCAGAAAAATTAAAATAGCTAAAAATATCATAATATCTTGAGTTACATAATCGTGCATAAATGCAAAATAATAGTTATGATACTCAATAACATAAGCTAAAATAACCAATCTAAATATATTTACAATAGCTAAAAATAACATGCCTTGCCCTAAATATATCAATTTATCTTTTAGTTTTGCTCTAAAAGCTAAAATACCTGCAATAAATATTAAAATAGCCTCCAAACCGTTACACCCAAAAATCACTTTGAGTATAGAAGATGGTAGTATAATATCGATTCCAACACTTATAGCTTTTATACCAATTAAATTTATAAAATAAGAAACTATAGGATTCATAAAATTAGTATAAACTACTTGTAAATCAAATGTTTTTTGATAGCTAAATAGTAAAAAAAGTAAGACTATATTTAAAAGATAAAACATTATAAATTTAAACACGATAAGCCTCTTAGCTATATAATATTATTTTACTCTACTTAGGTCGAATACTTTTAATTATATCGACAAAAGAATTAATTTATGTAACTATTTAGTAATAATTTAGAGAAAATTATAATTATAAGTTATATTGTTCTTTTTTGGTCTATGAATAGATTATTTTTTGAAGGTAAATTTATAAAGGTGAAAGTTTGTGTTTTACACCAAGCTTATTTAAGTAGCTTAGTGTAAAAAGTATTTTATAATCCTAAGTAAGGTTTTAAAACAGTAGGAATATCTATGCTACCATCTTCATTTTGGTAGTTTTCCATAATCGCAACAAGTGTACGACCAACTGCTAAAGATGAGCCGTTAAGTGTATGAACCATAACATTTTTCTTACCATCTTTATAACGAATCTTCGCTCTTCTTGCTTGGAACTCTCTTGTGTTAGAGATAGAACTTATCTCACGATATTGGTCTTGACCTGGAAGCCATACCTCTATATCAGTTGTATGGGCAGCAGAGAAACCTAAATCTCCCGTACATAAGTTTACAATTCTATGTGGTAACTCTAATGCTGTTAGTATATCTGAAGCACAAGATACCATCTCATCAAATATAGCTTCACTCTCATCAGGTTTAGAGATAGCTACAAGTTCAACTTTATGAAATTGGTGTTGGCGAATCATCCCTCTTGTATCACGACCAGCTGCTCCTGCTTCTTTTCTGAAACAAGAAGTATAAGCTGTCATCTTTTTAGGTAACTCATCAGCACTTAGAATCTCATCTTGGTAAAGGTTTGTTACTGGAACTTCAGCAGTTGGGATTAAAAATAACTCTTGACCATCCATTTTATACAGATCATCTTCAAATTTTGGAAGTTGACCAGTTCCCTCTAATGCTTGACGATTTACAAGTGCTGGAACACTAACTTCATTAAATCCTCTTTCTCTATTAAAATCTAACATAAAGTTAATTAATGCTCTTTCAAGTCTAGCACCCATACCAAATGAAACAGAGAATCTACTTGTAGCTAGTTTTACACCACGCTCAAAGTCTATCCAACCATTTTGTTCAGCTAACTCCCAATGCTCTTTTGGAGTGTATGAAAACTCTTTAGGTGTAAGAACTTTTTTTAACTCAATATTATCATTTTCATCTTCACCATCTGGAACAGAATCATCAGGTAAGTTTGGTATAGCCATAGCCATAGATTCTAGCTCTTCTGTTTTAACTCTTTGAATATCAAGTGTTTTAGCTATCTCAATTTTATTGGCATCAACTTTAGCTTTAAGTTCACCAATATCTTTACCCTCTCTTTTATAAACACCAAACTCTTTACTCATAGAGTTTTGAAGTGCTTGAAGTGTTTCAAAGTTTATCTTAGCAACTTTTAATTCCTCATTTTTCTCTTTTAGTTTTTCTAGTAGTGCTAAATCAACACCTTTACGGATAAGTTTCGCACTCATCCCATCAAAATCTTTTTGTAGTAGTTTTAAATCAATCATAGATAATCCAATTTGGTAAAATAATATTGTGATTATAACAAAAGATTAACAAGGTTTAAATATTTAAACTTTAATTTTTTATGCAACTTTTTGAAGTGAAAGTTTTAACATACTTTCTATATGAAGATGATAATTGATTGATTCCAATTCTATTCACAAAATGCTAAATGAAATACATCAAATGAACTGTTATATGAATTTGTTTCTTCAAATATATCTATTACTCTTTTATGGATATTAATATCCGTAGATTTTACATATCTTGATAAAAATTTTAAATTTTTTTGAGTTGTTGTTGGGTCTTCTTTTAGTTTTTTACAACTAAAAGCAAATTCATATAATATTATTTTAGATACTACTAAAGTATTATTTGTATGAATTAGAGTAGCCATATTAGTTTGCAAAACCATTACTATTTACATATTGTTGATTTTCGTAAGAGCCATTAGCATTAAGTATAAAATCTATCTTTGAGTTGTAAGAGTAGAGAAGTGTTTCATTTAAAGATGTTGTTTTAGAATCTACTAAAATATTACCATCATTGACACTTATAAGAGCAGGATAGGTTATGTAAGTTTTACTTCCACTTGATGCTAAAAACTGTAATGATGTTATGCTTCTTAATCCACTACTGTTTTTGAATATGGAGTCTATGGTTATGGCATCTGAGGCGAAAGAGTATGTGGAAAATGAGAGGATACTTACTATAGATATTTGTTGTAATTTTTTTATCAATTGTTACCCTTTCAAAGTCATTATTTTACTACTATTTTCACTATCTTGAGTTTTATATGCTTCTTTTATTTTCATCTGGTCTGTTATATTTTTACTTATTTTATCTATCTCATCATTATCTATATTTTTTGTATCACTAGGTAATAAACCATCCAATGCTTTTAACTCTTCTTTATTTAAGCTTATTGTATCTCCATTTGCCATTTTTAGCTTTTGGAGTGCTTCTAGTTGTTTTTGGGATTCTTTTGTTTCTTTTTCTAGTAAATTCAAGACTAAATCTTCATCCAATAAACCTAAATGAATTGCTTCATTAACATGATTTTCAATTAACTTATGAGTACTCATTGTTGTATTATTTTCATTTGTATTATATGATTCTCTCAATGAAATATTATTATTAAAATCACTATTAATTCTTAATGTTGTATTTAATTCTTCATCTATATTTTGTGGCTGTTGATAATTTTTATTATTATATCTTACTATTTGTGATTCATTTTCATTATTTTTAATATAATTTTTATCGACATATTCATCAACTCTACCAATACCTATCATTCCATGTCCACTAAATTCATTTCTAGTCTGTCCATACTCTCGATAACTAAGCTTTCCATCCTCATCACTATCAGCTTTTAAAAACTCTCTTTTATATGCTATATCTCCGAACCAACCTGAAACATAACTTTCTGCTTTATTATCAAGTCTAATTATTCCATCATCTCTTTTATAAAAATCATCCTTTCCAAAGTGTGATTTTAGTTTATCTATTGTGTTATCTTTAAGAGAGAGAATTACATATTTATCATCTGTTGGATCTTTAAAAGCTACTAAAGTAGAGCTTTGTAACTGTGAAGTTGTTTCATAACTTACTTGTTCACTTTTTTGAGTTTTTGCACTTTTATCTATGTCGGGGATTTGCTCTTGTGCTAACTCTTTGTTTGTTCTATCTATGGTAGTAGTTGATACAGCCGTAAAGACTGTACCGTGCATCTGTGTTTGAACATTTGAACTTAAGTGCATTAATATCTTCTGCCCCAATAGTAACTACCCCAAGCTCTAGCATAAATTCTAGTATGTGCATTTGAAGAGTAAGAAGAACAAGTATTAAGATTGTAATAATAACCTCCTACACCTCTATAATACCCACCATCAGCCTTTGTCATCTCACTCTTACTCATTTCAAACTGAGAACCTGCTATTTTACCTTGTGTAGCTACTGCTAACAAATCATCTGTTGGTATATCACTAGCCATTACAACACTTGCACCTAACACTAAACCTAAAAGTAATTTCTTCATAATTACTGTTCCTTATATTTGATGTGAAATATTATCTCTCTCTTAAAAAGTGCTTAAATATGAAGTATTTTAATAAATTTAATGATTTCTTGTTTATTTTATAGAGAAGACTCATAACTATTCATTCAATATCATTATATATAGATTAACCTTAATACCAATAATTAACTATCATCATAAAAAATAGTTAAAATATAATTTTTTTACTAAAACTATGACAAAATGATAGTTTTTTAAAGTTTTTACAAAATTCATCTTACTATTCTTAAATATTTAGTGATAGTTAATTGTTCTATAGCTAGATAACTATCAAAAATGAGTGTTAATTGTTCAAAATCTTATATAACACTTATTGTAACTATTTTATTGATGTTTTTTTAGATAACTATAATAAAAAGAAAGCACATCACTTTTTTGAAGAAAAGGTATTGTTATAGTTATGGCTATTACTTAATCTTTATTTTAAAATCTCATGTGCTAGTTGAAATTGGTTCGCAGTCATTAGGTGGATTTTTGGGTGGTACTCTTTTAGTGAATCAAAAAGATTTTTACTTAGTTCAAAACCAACTTTATACTCCTCTTCAACCCCTTTTTCATTTGCAACTCTTAGTGCTTCTATCCAATAATCAGGAACATTAATCCCTGGTACATGAGCAGATAAAAATTGAGCAGTACGAAGTTTTGTTATAGGAAAGATTCCAAGTATAAGTTCACTATTTTGGGCATTTTCACAACTGTTTTTTAACTCTAAAAGTTGTTTAGCATTTTCTAGGTCATAAACTGGTTGAGTTATGATTCCTCTTACCCCATGCTTTATCTTTTTTTGAATCTTCTTTTGTAAAGTTTTTGGATTTTTAGCAAAAGAGTTTACAACAGCAAAAGGGTATATCTCTTTTGGTTTCTCTCCAAATGGTTTTCCTGCATAGCTCATACCTGAGTTAAAACTAGAAATAATGTCTAAAAGAAGTGTAGAATCTGATTCAAAAACACCTTTTGTATGTGGTTGGTCACTCATAGTTGCTGGGTCACCTGTCAATGCTAAAATAGCTCTTACATCTACCTCATTTGCACCAAGTAGATCTGATTGAAGAGCAATTTTATTTCTATCTCTCATACTCATTGTTGCTATAACTGGTTTATTGAATCTATTTTGAAGCATTTGAGCAGCAAAAAGTGAGTTATATTTTAGTTTTGCTAGTGGGTTATCTGTTGTTGAGAAACCATCTACTAAATCAGCAAGTCCTAAAGATTCTATTTTATCAACAGTAGGAGAGAACTGAGGTGAATGCCCTGGTGTAGTTTCTAGTGTAATATATGTACCATTCTGTAGTTTATCTATAAGTGTGTCAAACAAAAAAAATCCTAATTCGCTATAATTGCGACATTATAACTAAAGTGAGTATTTTATATGTTGAAATTAGCAGTATTTGATTTTGATTCTACATTGATGGATGGGGAAACTATAGATTTTTTTGCAGAAGAGTTAGGTATAGGTGAAAAAGTTTCTTTTATTACTGAAGAAGCTATGAGTGGAAGACTTGATTTTTTTGAATCTCTCCAAAGTAGAGTTAAGCTTTTAGAGGGTCTTGATTTTTCTGTTGTAGAAAAAATATCTCAAAATCTTCCATATATGAATGGTGCAAAAGAAACTATAGCAGAACTTAAAAAAAGAGGTATGACTGTAGTATGTTTTAGTGGTGGTTTTAGAACAGCTACATCACATGCAAAAGATATACTTGGATATGATGCTGATTTTTCAAATGTACTTCATCAAAAAGATGGAAAACTTACAGGTCTTGTTGGTGGAGATATGATGTTTAATTTCTCTAAAGGCGATATGTTGGTTAGACTTCAAAATATTCTTGGTGTTAGTGATGATGAAACTTTAGTTTGTGGTGATGGAGCAAATGATTTAAGTATGTTCGCTCATGCTGGAACAAGAGTAGCTTTTTGTGCAAGAGAGATTTTACAAAAAGAAGCAAATATCATCATAAATGAAAAAGATTTAACAAAAATTTTAGAAAAGATATAAGGAAAAAATATGTTAGAAAATTCTATTTGGAAACAATACCATGAAGATAATAGTTTTAGAGCTAAAATAGCTCAGTTCTGTAGTATGGAAGAGTTAGACTTAATTGGTGGTGATAAAGAGTTATATGGTGCTTTAAAAGCAAAACTTACTAAAAAAGAGTTAAAACTTTTTGCTATGGATTGTTCAGAAGTTAGTGATGAAGATATTAAAAAATCTTTTTCTATGAATGATGAAGAGTTTGAAAAAGCAAAATTTAAACTTTATAAAAAACTAAAGCAAGATAAAGTTCGTCTTAGTTTTAGAGAATCTAATTTCGATAGAGAATAGTAAAACTATTTAGTATCATTTAATATAATTTTAAATGATACTCTTCTCGACTTCTCTTTATCTTCTGCATTATCTACTACAATTTTTTTGGAGTAACTAACTCCACTACCTTTAAATATTTTACTTAACAATATTTTAATCTCTTGATTCTGATTTTTGAAAATAAACTCTAATGTAGAATATGAACGGTTCATAGATAATTTTTGATTTTTTAAGTAATTATTTGTAAAATTTAAATCTCCCCATTCACTAGATGTATGACCATTTATTTCTATAGTTTTAATATTATTTTGCTTCTCTTTTAGAAATGGAATAAGCTTTTTTGAGAATTTTGTTAAAAAAGCTTTTTGCTGTTTTGTTAGATTATATTTAGAAACTTTAAAATAAAGATTTGTTGAGGTAAACTCTATAGTTAAATCATTTTTTATAGATAATAATTGGTTCTCAATCTCATTTTTAAAAATTTTAGATAGTTTTAAATATAGCTCTTGATTTTGTTCAGATTTTGTTTTATATAATTTAGTAATTGTTAAGTCTTTATTTAGTTTTACTATCCACATATTTGATTCTTGAAGATTTTCGTCTGTGTGGATTCCAGCAGCAGCTACTTGAGAGTTATTTAAAATAGTGACAGCATTAAATTGATCGTAGTTATCATCTCCGAAGTGATTTTGATTTAGTAATTTTAAGTCACTATTTAGTAACATAACTAAAGCATCAGAGTTATAAGCATCTTTTACATAGCCAACACCAATAATATTTCCATTTGAATACTCTTTTATATCTTTTAAAACAGAAGAGTAGGTTGTGTAAATTTCTTTATCTATTAATATATTTTTTTGATTATCAATTTTTATAAGTTTAATCTGATTATTTCTTAAATTGTCTTTTTTGCTTAAAGATATAATAAAATTACCATCTCTTAATTTTATAATTTTATGTGGAACTACTTGCTCATCTGATTTATAGTGTTTAAGCCAAATTTTATCACCATTTTCATTTAACTTCATAAAATCAACATTTTGTTGTTTTAAATTTTTTGTAATACTTATAACTATGATAGAACCATCATCTGCTTCAACTGCATCTACCCCTTCATCATCAAACTCTGTACCATATTTCTTACTCCAAAGTTTTATACCATTTTTTGTAAATCTACTTAAATAAATATCGTTTAAACCTAAACCACTTTCAAATTTATCATCATATGGTGATCTTGATGTTCTTGAATAACCAACTGATAATACACCACCATCTTTTAGAGATACTAATGAGTTCATTTTATCTTTATTTTTAGTTCCAAATGTTTTAGTGAAAAGTGTATCACCAACACTATTTAGTTTCAAAATACTAAGTGAGCCATCAACACTATAGCCACCTATAAAATAACCATTATTTGGAGTTTTGATAATAGATACAGCTTTAGCAAAGTTTACACTATTAATACTCTTATTTAAAGTGATATTTGCTTTTTTATCAGTCTTAATAAGATGAAAATGTGAACCATGTTTATTTTTTAAACTAGATAGATATTCAAATGGATCAGAGTATGATGTTTGAATATTAGAACCTGTGACATCGTAGGAATTTGAATAACCAATAGCACTTATTTGTTTATCGTAATCTTGAGTAATATCAAGTAAAGATTCGTTAAAAGGTTTTTTAATAATAATGGAGTAGTTAGATGTTTTTGAGTATAGTAGATTAAATAATAGTATGAAGATTAAAATATATTTCATTATGCAACTTTTTTAGTAAAAGTATAGCAAAAATATATCAAATAAGTGTGGTGCTATAAAAGCACCACAAAGTTTTTTTGAAAACCTATCTTAAATTTTCAAATGGTTGAGTTACAACAGCTTTTCTTGTTACAGTATATGGAACAAGTGCAGCAGCTCTAGCTCTTTTGATTACGATAGAGATCATATCTTGGTGACGCTTACAGTTACCTGTTAAACGACGAGGCATGATTTTATATCTTTCTGAAAGAGAGAAACGAAGTGCTCCTACATCTTTATAATCCATGAAGTCAACTTTTGCTTCACAGTATTTACAATATCTTTTTTTATATTTTCTTTTTTCTGACATGGTGTTTCCTTTATTATCTATTTTTTATTGATTTGTCTAAAATGGAATCTCATCTTCATCGATGTCAATCTCAGGAATATCATTACTACTAGGCATCTCACGACTTTGACTTTGAGCTTGGTTGTTATAACTACTTTGCTGTTGTTGAGCCGGTGCTTGATTATAACTTTGCTGTTGTGTAGGTTGCTGATAACTTTGCTGCTGACCTTGTTGAGGAGCATTATAGTTGTTGTTTTGGTTATAACCACCTTGTTGGTTGTTTTGAGGCATATTGCCACCTTGACCACCATTTTGATTATCACCTTTAGAATCTAACATTTGCATTGTTTCTACAATCACAGAGTGCTTAGAGCGTTTCTGCCCATTTTGATCTACCCATTGGTCAAATTTTAGTCTTCCTTCAACAAGAATTTTACTTCCTTTACGAAGGTATTGGTTTGCTACCTCTGCACTTCTTCCGAAAAATGTAATATCTACAAAGCATACTTCATCTTTTTTTTCACCATTTTGAGTGAATTTACGACTTGTAGCAATAGCAGTATTTGCTATCCCTGCGCCAGATTGAGTATATCTAAGTTCAATATCTCGAGTTAGGTTTCCAACTAAAATAATTTTATTAAACATGAGTATTCCTTAATGATTTAAGCTTTATGCTTACTCTGCTGCTGCTTCAGTTGCTGGAGCTTCTTCAGTTTTAGGAGTTTCTTCAGCTACAGGAGCTTCTGTTACTTCTTCTTTAGCAGGAGTAGCTAATTTTTTAGCTTTTTCAACTAATTGATTCCAAGCAGCAGTTTCACGGTTTGTATCATATTTGATAGTTACGAAACGGATAAGCTCTTCGTTAAGACGGAATCTTCTTTCAATTTCACTAATTGCAGATGGTGCAATAGTAGAATAGATAACATGGTAAAAACCACGCTCATTTTTATCAACTGGATAAGCAAGTTTTCTCATACCCATAGTTTGTGTAGCAGCGATTTCGCCACCGTTTGAAGTGATCACTTCTTCGATAGCTTTGATGCTATTTTGAATCTCTTCAGCAGTTAATGTTGGTTTTACAATTACTAAATTTTCGTAATTTCTCATAGAGTATTATCTCCTTTTGGTATTTGCCGTATTGGCATTTTGTTTCCCTTTCGGATGTTTATATATCATTATAAAAATGATACAAAGAGAAAGGAACTCGGAATTATATATAAAATTTACTTAAATAAAAGATAAAAGTTTTTCTAACCCTTACAATATTTTAAATTAATGCTCAAATTAACACAAATTTTATGATAAAAATGGAATTAATTTTACTATTGGTATGGTATAGTTTGGCAATTATTTTGGAGATTAAAATTTATGGCAAAAAAAAAGAAAAAGAATAATACTCTTTTAACTAATAAGGTATTAATAATTATTGCATCACTTCTTGCTGTAATTGCAGTAGGTTTAGGCTCTTTAATAGCATGGAACTATTTTAAAATTGAAGAAAAACAAGAGAAAGTTATAAAGAAACAAGAAAAAAATGTTATAGAAAAAAATACTACTCAAATTAAAAAAGATAATACAACTAAAATTGATAAACCTTTACCTATACCAGAAATTACAAGTAGGTTAAAAGAGGTTTTAAAAAATCAAAAAAATTATGATGTTTCAGCTTCACATGAATATGCAGATAATAAATCAAAAAATCCACCAGCAATGGCAGATAGAGATATTAAACTCTCACCAGCTAAACCACAACTAGCGATTATAATAGATGATGTTTCTGTAAAATCACAAGTTATTGAGATTAGAAATGTAAATCTACCAATAACAATGTCTTTTTTACCACCAAGTTCTATCCGTCCAAACTCTGCAAAATTAGCTTCAAAAGAGAATTTTTATATGGTTCATCTACCTATGGAAGCACAACATTTTAATAAAGAAGAGCCATTTACTCTTAAAGTTGCAGATTCTAAAAAAATTATATCAGAGAGAATAATCGGTTTAAAAAAGCTTTTTCCAAAGGTTAGATATATAAATAATCATACAGGAAGTAAATTTACATCAGATGAAATTGCTATGAATAGATTAATCTCTGTACTTAATGGGGAGAAAATAAATTTTATAGATAGTAGAACCACTGCACAAACAAAAGCACCAAAAGTGTTAAAGAACTTTGGGTTAAAATATGTAGCACGAGATATATTTTTAGATAATCGTAGAGATAAAGAGTACATTGTAAATCAGATAAAAAAGGCTATAAAAGTAGCAAAATTACATGGAACAGCTATAGCGATAGGTCACCCACATAAAAATACACTTCTAGCTATTAAAGAATCTAAAAAACTTTTTAGTGATATTGAACTTGTTTATATAAATAAATTAAGGTAGTTATTTTGAAAAAAATAACTGAGGAAATTTCAGAACTTCATTCTATGAAAAAATACCCAAAAGATCTTTTCTTTGATGGTAATTTAGAGCTTTTAAAAAAGAAAAAAATCTCAATAGTTGGAACAAGAAAACCATCAAAATATTCAAGAGAATTAACTTATAATTTAGCTTCATCTTTATCAAAACTGGGTGTTTGCATAGTAAGTGGTGGTGCTATGGGTATAGATGCTATTGCTCACCTTGGTGCTAGTAGTTCAAATACTATAGCCGTTTTACCTTGTGGTGTAGATATAAAATACCCAGCAGTAAATAAAAATCTTTTATCAGATATACAAAATGATGGTTTACTTATGAGTCAGTTTGAGAATGGCTTTAGAGCAACACCGTGGAGTTTTGTAGTAAGAAATGAACTTGTGGTAGCTTTAGGTGATGTTTTAGTTGTAGCAGAAGCAGACTTAGGTAGTGGAAGTATGAGAAGTGTAGAGTTTGCACTTAAAATGAAAAAAGATATATATGTTTTTCCTCAAAGGTTAGGGGAGAGTAGTGCCACAAATAAACTTTTACAAGATGGTAAAGCAAAAGCTATATACGATATAGAACAATTTTGTGAAAAGTTTGGAGTAGTAGAATCTAAAAGTATAGTGTTAGATGATTTCAAAGGTTTTTGTAAAACAAATCCAACTTATGATGAAGTTCTTCAAAAATTCCCAGATAAAATTTTTGAAGCTGAACTTAGTGGTGAGATTATGGTTAAGAATGGGTTGGTTTATTCCCTATAAGAAACTTATAAAATCAACATAGCATCACCATAAGAATAAAACCTATACTTTTCTTTTATAGCTTCTTCATATAGTTTTCTAGTTTTCTCTACACCTACAAAAGATGCTACTAACATAAGTAGGGTTGATTTTGGTAGGTGGAAGTTTGTCAAAAGATGGTTTACTCTTAACGGTTTGTTTTGTGGGTGTAAAAATAGGTTTGCTTCACCTTTTACTATATCTTTGTGTCTTTCATAAAACTCAACTGTTCTCGTTGATGTTGTTCCTACACATAAAATTGGTTTTGTAGAATCTAAAATAGATTTTGCTTTATCAGATATGTTGTAATACTCTGAGTGCATAGGGTGGTCTGTTATGGTTTCAACTTCAACAGGTTTAAAGGTTCCACTTCCAACATGGAGAGTTACATAAGCATGAGAGTGATTCTCACAAACTCTTTTATGTTGTTTGGGTGTAAAGTGTAGTGATGCTGTTGGGGCTGCTACTGCTCCCTCCTCTTTAGCAAAAACACTTTGGTATTCACTCTCATCTTCGCTATTGTCTTCCCTTTGGATATATGGAGGCAATGGTACATGACCAATTTTGTCTATAATAGGGAGTAGATCTTCAAATCTTAAAAGGGAATCTTCTATAAAAAAGTTTACAATTCTACTTCCATCATCATTTAACTCTTGTATAACAGCTTTTAGATTCTCATCAAATAAAATCTCAGTATTAACCTTAACTTTACCTCTTATGTAAACATTTACATCATTTGCATTTAAGGCTCTATTTATAAGTAATTCGATTTTTCCACCACTAGGCTTTTTACCATAGATTCTAGCTTTAATAACTTTTGTATCATTAAAGATTAAAGCACAATTTTTAGGTATAAACTTCTCTAAGTCGTAAAAATAAGTATGTGTGATTTTATCTGTTTTTCTATCATAAACTAAAAGTTTTGCATGATCTCTTGGATTAGCTGGATGTGTAGCTATCAACTCCTCTGGGAGAGTAAAGTTATAGCTAGATGTGAGTAGTTCTGAACTACTCACTTTTTTTCTCAACAATAATTTCCTCTTCATCAGAATCTTCATCTTCTTCAAGAGGTGGAGCAGGATTTACAGCTTTTACTATAAGGATAGAGAAACCATAAAGAATGATAAGTGGACCAGCCATAAGTAGCTGAGTTAAAACATCAGGTGGTGTTAAAAGTGCTGCAACTATGAAGATAATAACAATCGCATATTTGAAAAACTCTGTCATATTTCTATCGTGAATTAAACCAAGTAGTGCTAAAAAGTATGCAAAAATTGGAAGTTCAAAAGCCAATCCAAAACCAAACATAATTTTTGTAAAAAATCCAACATAATCTTCTATATTTATAAGTGGAGTAAATTTAAAACTACCAAAGGTAATGAGAAATTCAAATCCAAAAGGTGTAACAACATAGTAGGCAAAAAGTACACCAACTACAAACATAGTTGTTCCACCAAAAATGAAAGGTATAATCATTTTTTTCTCATTTGCATAAAGCCCTGGAGCTATAAAAGCCCAAATTTGAGAAAGTATAACAGGGATTGAAGCTACAATAGCAGCAAAAAATGCAACTTTTAGTGCAACAAAAAATGCTCCACCAACTTGTGATGTTGTCACCATCCCCTCAGCAGTTTTAGTATCTAAGTTTTTTCCAACTTCAGCAAGTGCTGTAAGCAATGGTTCAACCATCCAAGTTAATAAGGGTTCGTGGAAGTAAAACATTACAAAAAACATAACAATTAAACTACCAACTGAGATTCCCAGTCTTTTTCTAAGCTCTACAAGGTGTGGTCTTAAATCATCAAACATTTGTACTATCTTCTTTTATTTTATTTTTTTTTTCAAAAGCTACTTTTTCAGGTTTTGGAGTCTCTTTTTTTTCATTTTGAGCAGGTAAATCATCATCCATATCACCAAGTAAATCATCCCCTAAGTTTGAAAGTTGGGCTTTTACATCTGTCATCTCTGTGACTTTATTTAATTTCTCTTGAGCATCTAGTAACTCTTTTTTATAAGCTAAAGCTTCTGCTTTTATCTCAGAAACATTCATCTCTTGTTCTAGGGAATCTTTTACATTTCCTATTGTATTTTTCGCATTTTTAAAAAACTTAGCTACTTCAACCATTGCACTAGGAAGCTTATCGGGACCTAGAAATAAAATAGCGATAACAGCAATAATCATTATCTCAGTAAAGCCTAAACCAAACATATTACACCTTTATAATTTATAATTGAGCGATTTTATCTAAAATAACTTCAAGAAGATATAAAAAGTGTAATCTCATCAGCTAAAAGGTAATCATAGTTATAAAAAATCTCATTTTCAAACTGAAGTTTTTTTTCATCAACTAAGATATTAGCTTTTTTTATCTCACTATTATTTAGAATCTCTTTTTTTACACCTATAAATGAACGAAAACCCAAAAATATTTGCTCTATTTTTTTATCATCTTTTTCTAGCTTTTCTACCCTTATATCTAAAGGGTTCTTTATATATTTTTCTACACTTGTATTTGGGTAGAATCTGTCTAAATTTAATTTTCCAACAGCCCCACAACCTAGTCCTATATAATCTTTATATCGCCAATAACCAATGTTATGTTCACTTTTATAGCTACCAAAATTACTAATTTCATATTGTTCAAAACTTGATGATTTTATTTTTTCAAAAAGCCAGTTTGTAATCTCTAAGGTTTCACTAGACATTTGAGGTTTAGATTCAAAAGCTGTTCCATCTTCAATAGTTAGAGCATAAGCACTTAGATGATTTATGGGTAAAGATAAAGCTATATCTAAATCATTTTGAAGTAACTTTTTTGTATCTCCTAGAGTAGCATAAATAATATCAAGAGATATATTTTTAAAACCAACTTTTGAGGCATTTTTTACAGCATCTATTGCTTCTTGAGGGTTATGAGCTCTATTTAAAAGTTTAAGTTTATCTTTGTTAAAACTTTGAACTCCGAAACTTACACGATTTACTCCAAGTTTAAACATCCCATTTAACCACTCATAAGTAGCACTATTTGGGTTTGCTTCAGTTGTTATCTCTATATCTTTTTTAAGGTAAGGTTTTATCTTTTTAAATAAAGGTTTATAAAGGGTAGGGCTAACAGTTGATGGAGTACCACCACCAATAAAAATAGTTTCTATAGAATCTTTTGTTACATTAAATCTCTCAAATTCATAGTTAAGTTGAACTAGAAGTGATTCCATATATTTTTCTTTTAGATGAAATTTATCAACATAAGAGTTAAAGGCACAGTATGAGCATTTAGAATCACAAAAGGGGATATGGATGTAAAGTAGCATAATTTCTCCTGAAGATGAATTATATCCACTTATTTTAGTTTTATGGTAGATTATTTGTTAGAGGAAAGATTCCATATACAAAATTGTATATGGAATTTAAAGTTGCTAAATATTACTCTATTTCAGCATCGATAACATCTTCGTCATCTTTCTTTTTCTTTGCATCAGCTTCAGCAGCTTCTGGATTTTGTTCTTTTTTATACATCTCTTCAGCCATTTTATGAGCAGCTTCAGTTAATGTTTTTACTTTCTCTTCGATTTGTGCTTTAGTAGCATTTTCATCTTTTAAAGTATCTTTTAAATCAGTCGCAGCAGCTTCAATTTTAGCTTTTTCTTCAGCTTCTAATTTTTCACCCATCTCTGTAACAGATTTTTCAGTTTGAGCGATTAGTGCATCTGCTTGGTTTCTTAAATCAACTAACTCTTTTCTTTCAGTATCTTTTGCTTTGTTCTCTTCAGCATCTTGAACCATTTTGTTAATCTCTTCTTCACTTAATCCTGATGAACCAGAGATTGTGATTGATTGAGATTTACCAGTACCTTTATCAGTTGAGCTAACAGTTAAGATACCATTTGCATCGATATCAAAAGTTACTTCAATTTGAGGAACACCTCTTGGAGCAGCTGGGATATCACCTAGTTCAAATAAACCTAATGATTTATTATCTTTAGCAAACTCTCTTTCACCTTGACCAACAGAGATAGAAACAGCTGGTTGATTATCTTCAGCAGTTGAGAAAACTTGAGATTTTTTAACAGGTATAGTTGTACCTTTTTCAATAATCTTAGTCATAACACCACCAAGAGTTTCAATTCCAAGTGAAAGTGGTGTAACATCTAAAAGAAGAACATCTTTAACATCTCCTCTTAAAACACCACCTTGAATAGCAGCACCAGCAGCAACAACTTCATCAGGATTTACACCTTTGTTAAGGTCTTTTCCACCGAAGTATTTAGAAACAGCTTCTTGAGCAGCAGGAACACGAGTTGAACCACCAACCATGATAATCTCTTTGATTTCATTATTATCTAAATCAGATTCTTTCATAGCAACTTTGATATGATCAATTGTTTCATCAATTAAATCAGCAATCATAGCTTCAAATTTAGCACGAGTAAGTTTTACAACTAAATGTTGAGGCCCAGCTTCTGTCATTGTGATAAATGGTAAGTTGATTTCAGTCTCAGTTGCTGAACTTAACTCTTTTTTAGCATTTTCAGCTGAATCTTTAAGTCTTTGAAGAGCCATTTTGTCATTTTTAAGTTCAATACCGTGAGATGATTTAAACTCATCATTTAAGAAATCAACGATTTTATTATCAAAATCATCACCACCTAAGAAAGCATTACCATCAGTTGAAAGAACTTCAAAAGTACCATCACTTATCTCTAATGTTGTAACATCAAATGTTCCACCACCAAGGTCATAAACAAGTACATTCTCTTCAGATTTAGAATCAAGACCATAAGCAAGTGCAGAAGCAGTTGGTTCGTTGATGATTCTTAGTACATTAAGACCAGCGATAGTACCAGCATCTTTAGTTGCTTTTCTTTGTGCATCATTAAAGTAAGCAGGAACTGTAATAACAGCATCACTAACACTTGAACCGATGTATGCTTCAGCATCCTCTTTTAGTTTAGTAAGAATCTTAGCACTTATCTCTTGTGGAGTGTAGATTTTACCAGCAACATCAACACAAGCAGCACCATCTTTATCTACGATGTTATAAGTTACTTTATCGTGTGCTTCTTTAGCATTTTCTTCATTCATCATAAGACCCATAATTCTTTTGATAGAAGAGATTGTTTTTTCAGGATTTGTGATAGCTTGTCTTTTTGCTGGATCACCAACAAGAACATCACCTTTATCTGTAAATGCTACAACTGATGGAGTTGTATTTTTACCCTCTGCATTAGGGATGATTTTCGCTTCACCACCCTCATAAACTGCTACACATGAATTTGTTGTTCCTAAATCTATACCAATTACTTTACTCATTATATTTTCCTTTAATTTTTTTCAAAAATTTAAGGGAACCTTTTTATTCCCTATTTATCACGGTATTGGAAGTAATTCCGCTACCTACGCTAACGCTAGGTTTCCTTCGGCAGGAAGCCCTCGAGACTTTGTCTCTCTTATCTTCTTATATGAAGATTTTTACTAAATTAATTCGCTACTATAACCATCGCTTCACGAAGTGGGCGATTTTTGTATTTGTATCCTGTTTGGAAAGTTTGAACGATTTGTCCAGATTCAACATCTTCACTATCCATTGCTTGGATAGCATTATGGATATTTGGGTCAAATGGTTCGTCATGATTTACCATACTTACACCATGCTTTTCTAACTGAGTTAAAAAAGATTTGTGTGTAAGTTCAATTCCCTCTTTTAGTTTGTCAAAAAGTTCAGCTTTATCAGCATCACTCTCAACAGATTTCATTGCACCATCAAGAGCATCCAATACAGGAATCATATCTTTAGCAAATTTTTCATTTGCGTATTCTACGGCTGTATATTTTTCTCTTTCAAGTCTTTTTTTGATATTATCAAAATCAGCATGAACACGAGCATATTTATCTTTTAGTTCAGCCATCTCTGCTGACAAAAGGTCAAATTCATTTTCAACTGCTTCAGCTTCAGCTACTGCTTCATCATCTTTTACTTCTATATTTTCCTCACCATTTTCTTGAGGTTCTGTTTGTAATTCTTCTTCATTTTGCTTTGACATAATTTCTAAATCACTCCTTTTTATTAAAAGTTGAGAGTATTATACAGATTGAGTGTAACAATGTCAAGTAAAACTTTAGTAATTACAATAACTTAAGTTTAGTCTAGTTGTATCAAGTTTGTTTTAATCTAATTATTAACTATATTTTTGTATTATGTAATTAATTTTTTATGGAGATTATAATGAAAATATTAGCTTGGATAGTGGGTCTTATTACATTTTTTGTGATGAGCTTATATATAATGGTATTTACTCCAATAGGTAATTCCATTGTTTCACCAATTTTAGAAACAAAGATAAATGAAGAGGGTAAATTAAATAGTAAACTTAGTAAGTTTCTACTTACTACAGATGAGTTTGAGATTCTTTTAGAGATAGATGAGTTTAATTCTATTTATTCTAAAGGTAAATATTCTTTATTTTCACAAACAGTAGATGCTAGTTATGATGTTAAATTAAATAAACTAGAAAGTTTACAAGAGTTAACAAAAGCACCTGTTAAAGGAAGTTTTAATACAAATGGTACAGTTAAAGGTGGTGCTGAACTATTAAATATAGATGGTGTAAGTGATTTAGCTAAGAGTAACACAACTTATAAACTTGAACTTACTAAGTTTAATCCAACTTCAATTATTGCTAAAATTAAAAATGCTAGTTTAGAATCTTTACTAGAGATGGTTGGGCAAAAAGCTTATGTTAAAGCAAATTTAAATCTAGATATAAACTTAAAAAATATTAAACCACATCAATTAGATGGCGATTTAGTGTTAACAACAACTCATGGTAAAATAGATTCAAAACTTGTAAATAAAGACTTTAATCTAACAATGCCAGAATCTAAATTTAATTTAAATTTAGTTAGTAAATTAAATGGTGATTTAGTAGATTCAAAAGTTAAATTAGAATCTTCATTTGCGAATCTTACTATTAAAAAAGCTACTTTAGATACAAAAGATAACTCTATAAAAAGTGATTATAAACTTTATATACAGAATCTTAACAATTTATACTTTATAACGAAGCAACATATTAGAGGTTCATTTAGTGCTAATGGTCAACTTACTAAAGCTAAAGATTTAGATTTAACTGTTCATTCTAACGTTGCTAATGGTAAAATAGATGCTAAACTTCATAACGATACTTTAGTAGCAGATATTAAATCTGTTCAAACATTGAAAGTTTTACATATGCTTTACTATCCTGAAATTTTCAAATCATCTTTAAATGCTAGATTAAATTATGATTTAAAAGTTAAAAAAGGTAAATTTAACGGAAAATTATTAAATGGTAAATTTACAGAGAATGAGATGTTAAGTTTACTTAGAGATGTTGCTAAAATAAATCTTTATAAAGAGAACTTTAAAGGTGATGTTAGTGCTGTTATAAATAAAGAAAATATACTAGCTTCATTAGCTCTGAATTCAAACACATCATCAATAAGCACTAAAGATTCTAAAATAAACTCTAAAACTAAAGAGGTTGATTCTAAAATCAACATTGTGGCAAATAAGAATCTTTTATTTGTTAAAATAACGGGAACAACAGATAATCCAAAAATAGAGTTAGATGCTTCAGAGGTTTTAAAAGCTAAGGCTAAAGCTAAAATTTTTAAACAGATAGATAAAAATGTAAAAGGGGATGTAGGAAACTTGTTAAAAAGTTTCTTCTAAAATAATATGTTAAATTTAAAAAATCCAGATTTATATAATAATAGAGAATTATCGTGGTTACAGTTCAACACAAGAGTTTTAAAACAAGCTCAAGATAAATCGTTACCATTATTAGAAAGACTTAAGTTTTTAGCAATCTATGGAACAAATTTAGATGAGTTCTATATGATTCGTGTTGCTGGACTTAAAAAGCTTTTTTCAGTTGGTGTAATTGTTTCAGGGGCAGATAAACTTACACCTTTAGAGCAATTAAAAGAGATAAGAAAGTATCTTCATCAAGAGCAACAGGTTATTGAACATTGTTTATCTTCTATTTTGAAAGACTTAGAAGGTGAAGGAATCTTCATTAAATCTTATGACGATGTTAGTCAAAATGAGAAAAAAGTGTTGACTAAATATTTTCAAGAAAATATTTACCCTGTAATCATACCTATTGCCATAGATTCAACACACCCATTTCCACACTTAAATAACCTAAGTTTTGGGCTTATTGTAAAACTAATAGATAATGATGATTCTTCAATAGAAAGATTTGGAATTATCCGTGTGCCTCGTGTTCTTAGTAGATTTATTGAACTAGATTCAGGTGTATATATACCAATAGAATCTATTGTCGCTCAACATGTTGAAGACCTTTTCCCTGGATATACTCTAATTAAATATGCTTCATTTAGAGTTACAAGAAATGCCGATATGGAGATTCAAGAGGAGGAAGCTGATGACTTTATGGAGATTCTTGAAGAGGGTTTAAAACTTAGAAGAAAAGGGGAGATGGTAAGGTTAGAGATAGGAAGTTATGAAGATGAAGAGATAACAAACTTTTTCAATCGCCATATAAATGTTTTTAGTGATGATATATATAAATTTCATACATTTTTAAACCTATCTAGTTTATGGCAGATAGTTTCTAACAAAAACTTTGCTCATCTTCTTTCTGCACCATTTAAACCAAAAAGTATACCACCATTCGATTCTAATGAAAATATTTTCAATATTTTAGAGAAACAAGATGTTTTACTTTACCACCCTTATGAGAGTTTTGAGCCAGTTGTAAAACTGATTCAAAGTGCTTCTATTGACCCTGATGTTGTTTCTATAAAGATGACACTTTACCGTTCAGGGACAAACTCACCCATAGTTCAAGCACTTATGAGTGCTAGTGAATCTGGTAAGCAGGTAACTGTAATGGTTGAGTTAAAAGCAAGATTCGATGAGGAAAATAACCTTATTTGGGCAAAAGCACTTGAGAAAGCTGGAGCGCATGTTATTTACGGAATTAAAGGTTTTAAAGTTCATGCTAAGGCAGCATTAATCACTAGAAGAAAAAATGGGAAACTAAAACAGTATGCCCATCTAGGAACAGGAAACTATAACCCAGCAACAGCAAAAATATATACAGATTTGAGTTACTTAACAAGTAAAGATGAGATAACAAATGATTTGACAAGATTCTTTCACTTTTTAACAGGTTTTAGTAAAAAGGGTAAACTAAATGAGCTTTATATGTCACCGTCACAAATTAAACCGAAGATTCTTTCATTGATTCACAATGAAACATCAAAAGGTAAAAATGGTGAGATAATCGCAAAAATCAATTCTCTTGTTGATGAAGATGTGATTCGAGCATTATATAAAGCTAGTCAAGCTGGAGTTAAAATAAATCTTATTGTTCGTGGAATTTGTTGTTTAAAACCAAATATAAAAGGTGTTAGTGAAAATATTAGAGTTATCTCTATTTTAGGTAAATACTTAGAACACCCACGAACTTTTTACTTTAAAAATGACAGTACACAAGTTTATATATCTAGTGCCGATTGGATGCCGAGAAACTTAGTGAGAAGAATCGAGCTTCTTACGGGAATCAAAGAAGAATCTTTAAGAGCTAAGGTTATTCAGATTCTTAGACTTCAATGTTCAGATAACACTTTAGCACATGAGTTACAGAGTGATGGTTCTTACATTAAAGTTAAAAGAGCAGAGAATAAGTCTATAAATAATCATAAATTGTTAGAAGATTTTGTCAATAGGGTTGTAAAAGCAACAAAGAAAAATGATGCTAGCGAGATTTCAAAATTAGCATCTCGTTTATTTATAGAGAGTTAAATATGTTACATAAATTTAAAAATATAGTCCCAACTTTAGGTAAAAGTACTTGGGTAGCACCATCTGCTGATGTAGTTGGTGAAGTTAGTTGTGGAGATGATTGCTCTATATGGTTTGGATGTGTAGTTAGAGGTGATGTTAATTATATTAAAATAGGCAATCGTGTTAATATTCAAGATTTGAGTATGATTCATGTTACACACTATAAAAAAGCAGATAAGAGTGATGGTAATCCAACTATAATTGGTGATGATGTTACTGTTGGTCATAGGGTTATGCTTCACGGTTGTGAGATAGAATCGGCTTGTTTAATTGGTATGAGTGCTACCATACTTGATGGTGCTGTGATTGGTAAAGAATCTATTGTCGGTGCTGGTTCTTTAGTAACTAAAAATAAGGTTTTCCCACCCCGTTCTTTAATTATGGGTAGTCCAGCAAAGCTGATTCGTCAACTAACTGATGATGAGGTTAAAGAGCTTTATGCTTCAGCTAGTCGTTATGTAGAGTTTAAAAAAGATTACCAAAACTAGATGTTACTCTACATCCATATACCTTTTTGTGATTCTAAATGTTCATATTGTGCTTTTAACTCCTATGTTGATAAGTTTCATCTAAAAAAAGAGTATATGGAATCTCTTTGTACTCAATTTGAGTATGAGTTAAAAAGGTTTATGATTGAGTTAGAATCTATTGAGACTGTTTTTATTGGAGGGGGTACACCATCTACCGTCTCACCAGAACTCTATAAACCTTTTTTTAAGTTAATCTCACCTTATCTGAAAAAAGATATAGAGATAACAATAGAGGCAAACCCAAATAGTGCTACAAAAGAGTGGCTTTTAGGGATGAAGAATCTCGGTGTAAACCGTGTCAGTTTTGGAGTTCAAAGTTTTGATGATAAGAAGTTAAAATTACTAAATCGAGCTCATAACTCCACTCAAGCAATAGAAGCTATAACTAATGCTCATAAAGTTGGATTTAAAAATATATCTTTAGATATTATCTATGCCACATTAGGTGATACTAAAGAGTTACTATCTAAAGATATAGATATAGCTTTTTCACTCCCTATAAATCATATTAGTGCTTATGCTTTAGTTATAGAGGAGGGGACAGCTTTTGAATCTAAACCTCAAATGTCTAGTGAAGAGTTGGAGTTAACCAATTGGTTATTTAAGAGGATAGAATCCAATAACTTTAAACAATATGAGATAAGTAATTTTGGTTCATATAAAAGCACTCATAATCTTGGTTATTGGAACTATAAAGATTATATTGGGCTAGGGAGTGGGGCTGTTGGAAAGTTAGACTTAAAAAGATTCTATCCAGATACAAACATTGAAAATTATATAAAGAATCCTCTAAATATTAGAGTTGAAGATTTAGATGAAGAGGATAAAAAGATAGAAAGAATCTTCTTAGGTTTTCGCTCTTGTGTTGGTGTTGATGAAGAGATATTTACAGATAGTGAGCTGAAAAGATTAAAAATTCTTGTAGATGAAAATAAACTATATTTTAAAAATGGTCTATTTTATAACTATGACTACCTTTTAGCTGATGAGATAGCATTATTTATCTCTACTTGAAGTAAATTTAGCTAAAATCTAATCTAATTTAATTTTATAAAAGAAAAGGTTATATATGTTTGGTTTAGGTTTCTCCGAAATACTTATAATTGCTGTAATCGCCATCCTTTTTCTAGGTCCAGATAAACTTCCTAGTGCAATGGTTGAGGTAGCAAAATTTTTTAGACAAATGAAAAATACAGTTGGAAATGTTAAAGATTCTATAGAACAAGAGATGAATGTTTCAGAGATAAAAGCAGAAGCTTTAGCATACAAAAGGGAACTGTTAGAAGCTAAAGAAGAGATAGCTAAAAAAACAGATATATCAGGTATGACAGCAGAACTTACTAACTTAAATAGTGATATTTTTGATGAACTTGATTCAGATACAACTCCTAAAAAAGTTGAACCAAAAGAGGAAAAAGTAAGCTTCGATAAAAAAACTAAAAAAGAGAATGTAGATGTTTGATGATTTAAGACCACACCTTATAGAGCTTAGAAAACGACTAGGAATCTCTGTTGCTAGTTTAATTGTTATGTTTTTTGTTATGTTTTATTTTCATGAGCCTATTTTAAACTGGATGGTTGAACCATTAAATTCAGCTCTTATAGAAGTAGGAAAGAAGTCAGTTCATGCTGCTGATGGTATGGTTACTACAAGTCAAGTTGGAGGTGCTTTTTTTGTGGCAATAAAAGTTGCTTTTTTTGCCGGAATTGTAGCATCATTACCAATTATACTTAGTCAAATATGGATGTTTATAGCTCCTGGTTTATACGCTAATGAGAAAAAAATGATTATTCCATTTGTTTTTGGTGGAACTATAATGTTTCTCATTGGAGTTTTATTTGCTTATTATGTTGTAACCCCATTTGGATTTGATTTTCTAATTACATTTGGTAGTTTTAAATTTACACCACTTATAAATATAGAAGATTATGTAGGCTTTTTTACAAAAATTTTATTTGGTTTTGGTATAGCTTTTGAATTACCTGTATTTGCTTACTTTTTAGCTTTATTAGGCTTAGTTGATGACAGACAAATGAGAGACTTTTTTAAGTATGCTGTAATTATTATTTTTATAGTAGCAGCATTACTAACACCTCCAGATGTTTTAACTCAGTTACTTATGGCTGGACCATTAGTAATTCTTTATGGTTTTTCAATTTTAATTGTAAGAGTTGTAAATCCTGCCCCACCTTTAGAAGAGGATGAGGATGAAGAAGAGATTGCCATAGAGAGAAAAAGTGGTAACTAAAGAATTTTTAACATCTAGCTATAACTTCACACTTCCAAGTGAACTTATAGCAACTTACCCAGCTTCACCTAGAGATAGTGCTAAACTACTCGTTTATAATAGAGAAACAGATGAGGTTATTCATACATTATTTTCAGAATTTGAAAACTTTATACCTAAAGATTCCGCACTAATTTTTAATGACACTAAAGTTATAAAAGCAAGGTTATTTGGTCATAAACCAAGTGGTGGAAAAATAGAACTTTTAATAAATAGAGCCTTAGATGCTAACAATATAAATGTATACATTAGAGGTAAAGTAAAAGTAGATACTAAGATTCTTTTTAGTGAGAATCTTGTGGCTACTGTTAAAGTTTTAAATGATGATGGTAGCAGAGTTGTAAATTTCTCTTTAGAAGATTCTAATGATATTTTAAGATTTGAAGATATACTTCCAATTATAGAAAAAATAGGGCATATCCCTCTACCACCATATATACAAAGAGAAGACAACAAAGAGGATGAAGCAGAATACCAAAGTGTATTTGCTCAAAAAGAGGGAGCAGTAGCAGCTCCGACAGCTTCATTACACTTTACAGATGAGCAACATAAACGGGTATGTAAAAATTTTAAACATGCTTTTGTTACTCTTCATGTTGGAAGTGGTACTTTTAAACCAGTTGAGGTAGACATAATAACTGAACATCCAATGCACTCAGAGTATTATGAGATTTCCAATGAAGCTAAAGAGTTACTAGATTCAGAGATTCCCATAGTTTGTATAGGGACTACTTCTACAAGAACAGTTGAGTTTTATGCTAGACATAAAGAGCAACAGATGGGTGAAGCAAATCTTTTTCTTCACCCAAATAACAAACCTTTAAGAGTGAACCATTTACTTACAAATTTTCATCTTCCACAATCAACACTTTTAATGTTAGTTGCCTCTTTTGTTGGGGTAGATAAAGCTCAAGAGTTGTATAAAATAGCAATAGAAGAGAAGTATAGATTCTACTCTTATGGTGATGCTATGTTGATTATATAGTAGATATTTTCATAACCATAGTAAATAGAATTTAAATTAATTTAATAAGGAAAAACAATGGCATACGCAACAGCAAGACATATATTAGTAGAGAGTGAAGAGAAGTGTAATGAGTTAAAAACAGAGATAGAAAATGGAACATCTTTTGATTCTGTTGCTCAACAACATTCACAATGCCCATCTGGTGCTAAAGGTGGTGATTTAGGTAAATTTGGTCCAGGGCAGATGGTTCCTGAGTTTGATAAAGCAGTATTTAGCGGTGATGTTGGGGTTCTTT
>Ga0256837_1000198_pt1 | contig 55012 bp, 57 predicted proteins | sample 4562384metaG_FD_185976 | JGI IMG/M metagenome (GOLD analysis project Ga0256837, IMG submission 185976) | Hydrothermal vent microbial communities from Guaymas Basin, Mexico - 4561-384 | ecosystem: Environmental > Aquatic > Marine > Hydrothermal vents | place: Mexico: Guaymas Basin | collected... | reverse complement strand
CTGATGTTATCTCGATTGAGACGGCAAGAAGTGGAAATGAACTGCTTAAAATCTTTGCTCAAGTCGGCTATAAACAAGAAGTAGGTCCGGGTGTCTATGATATTCACTCACCACGTATTCCATCAGTTGATGAGATTGTAAAACAAATTCATTCACTACTAGAGGTATTGCCTAAAGAGCAACTCTGGATAAATCCAGACTGTGGATTAAAAACCCGTAAGTGGGAAGAGGTAAAACCATCTTTAAAAAACATGGTAGAAGCAGTTAAAATTGTAAGAAATGAGTTACAATAAATAAGAGATGGTCCTATTTTCGGACCTCTCTACCAATATTTTTTTCTACAGATTTTATCTTATTTTCAAGTCTCTCTTCAGAGTTATGACGAATATCAAACTTCAGTGAGGAGTAGACTCTCTCACAATCTTTTACCTGTTCATAAGCAAGTGCTATCACATCCAGTGCCTCTCTCATGGTATCTGTTTCAACTATTGTTCCCATCGGGGTTAGTTGGTATTTTACTCCGCTTTTGTCAATTGCATCAACAATTTTTGCTACTTGTTTTGAAACAGATGAGCCTTCACGACAATTATCTGACGTAGGAAACATTGCAAACTCTAAAAGTACACTCATAGATATTCCTTTTAATTTTTAGAGTATTGTATCACTCTCAATTTTAATTTTACTTAGCTATAATTTCAAAAAACTTTTCTAAAGGTAAGATATGGGATTAGCAATCGGCTTAGTCGGACTTCCAAACGTAGGTAAATCAACAACTTTCAACGCACTCACAAAGGCACAAAATGCAGAAGCGGCTAACTATCCGTTTTGTACTATTGAACCCAACAAGGCAGTTGTTCCAGTACCAGACAAAAGACTTCATGAACTTGCTAAGATTGTAAATCCGGAACGTATCCAGTACTCTACACTTGATTTTGTTGATATTGCAGGACTCGTTAAAGGTGCAAGTAAAGGAGAGGGTCTTGGAAACAAATTTCTCTCAAACATCCGTGAGACAGAAGTAATATTACAGATCGTTCGTTGTTTTGAAGATGAGAATATTGTTCATAACGAAGGGAGTATCGATCCGCTTCGTGATGTTGAAATCATAGAAGGTGAACTTATCTTAGCTGATATCGAAGTTCTTGCCAATAGAATAGAGAGACTTAAAAAACAGGCAAAAGCAGATAAAAGTGCCAAAGCCGTATTAGAGATGGCAGAAGAGCTTTTAGAGTTTTTAGGTGATGGTAATCTGGCTCGTAATTTTGACAAAGCAGACTCCGATGAGTATAAACAACTCAATCGTGAAGTACGTTTTTTAACAGACAAAGAGATTATGTATGGTGCTAATACTGATGAAGACGGTCTTTTAGAAGATAACCAATATGTAAAAGCTTTGCGTGAACACGCTGAGAAAAACAACTGTGAACTTATAAAACTTTGTGCAAAAGTGGAAGAGGAACTTATCGGTCTTGAAGAGGATGAAGCAAAAGAATTTTTAGATGAACTCGGTGTTGAAGAGTCTGGACTTGAGCAGATAATACATAAAGGTTTTGATAAACTCGGACTTATGAGCTACTTTACGGCCGGTGTCAAAGAGGTGCGTTCATGGACTATCCGTAAAAACTCAACTGCTCCTAAAGCAGCAGCAGCAATTCACAATGACTTTGAGAAAGGTTTTATCCGTGCTGAAGTTATTGCATATGAAGACTTCATCAAGTATGGTGGAGAAGCCGGCGCAAAAGAAGCTGGAAAAATGCGTCTTGAAGGAAAAGAGTATATCGTTCAAGATGGTGACATCATGCACTTTAGATTTAATGTTTAGGAGTTTTTCCTAAACATTTAGTTTGGCGATAGTGTCGCCAAACTTCACTTTATCCCCTGCGTTTACCAAAATTTCATCAAACATCTCTTTTTCTGAGAGAATAACAATAGTAGATCCCATTTCAAAACAGCCAAAATCATCACCTTTATCAAGATAGAGATCTTTAAATTCATACACTTGCTCACCCACAACATTTGCATCAGTTTTTATACGAGGCTCAAAGCTCACTTTCATCACACCGACATTAAGTGCAGAGACTAAAACCATATAAAATCTTTTGCCCTCCATTGTTTCACACTGTAGAACCACTCTCTCATTTTCAATAAAAAGATTTAATCGCTTTTTCAGTGATGGTAAATTTACAGGGTAAAATTTTCCAGGAATATGTACAGCTTTTAAAACTTTCATATTCATTGGAATATGATAACGATGATAATCTTTTGGTGAAAGATAGAAGTTGATAAAATCTCCATCATGCACAACAGACTTCTCTTCCTGTGTAAAATTATTCCCTAAAAGTTCATCTGTTTTATAACGCATACCTTTGATTTGAAGAGCATAATCCTCAATCAAAGCTCCACACTCCGAAATAAGTGAGTCACAAGGAGAAATGAAGTCCTCTGCGTTTAGTGAGAAGTGTCTTGGCTCTCTTAGGTGTCTTGTAAAGAGTGCATTAAGACTTTTATAGGTCTCAGGAGCATGAAATTCACTCATATCAAGTCCCATTAAACCTACATAGCTCTTATTTACTATGTTTTGAAACCAGTGTGGAAATTCTTTGGATGCAAATTTTCCAAATGTCTGTGATATTGCTGATGTTATATGTCTTTTTTGCATTGTACCTTCTTTTATTCTTTAATTTTTCGTTTTGCTATCTCTTCTATGAGAACTGTAGCATAAGAGCCTTTTGGCAGAGTAAAGTTCAACTCATACTGTGCCTCTACAGGATTAAACCGTCCTTCTATATCTGTCGGATATACCCAGGCATATCGCCTTGCACCATCTGCGTTTATCTCATCATCATAATCTTTTTCTATGACTCTGGCGAGTGAATCCGCATGACGCGTCTTTTTCCCGCATAAAAGACCTGTAACACTGATGTCTCTCTCATCAAAACGCTTAAGATCTTCTTCTGCGTTTGAAAATTCAAATAATCTTCCATGAGGATAATGTTCCATAATATCACCATCTATAAGTTTAAAGGGGTGTTTTTGGGCTTTCATCTTTTCTAACTCATGATTTGGAAGGTTTAGCAGTGACTCCAGTTCGCTTACGTTAAAACTAGAAACAAGAGAATTTATCTCTAATCTACGAGAGAGCCAAAGATTAAACAAGTGTGACTGATATGCATTTATAAGAAGTCTTTTTACACGAGGATTACGTTCACGCGCTTCACCTTTTGCAAGTTTTTCACCTAAAATATGATTATCACCATCATTTCCAAAACGCTGGTATCCAAAAAAGTTTGGCATTCCCTGCTTGTCAATATTTTTTAAAGCTTCATCAATTTTTGTTGCACTTGTAGGGTTGACTTTTTTAAGCTTGATATAAAAACGATTTCCCCTAAGATGCCCTATTCTAATTTTGTTATTATGGTACGTTTTTGAGATTATTTTTATGCCATCAAAATTAAAATTTTCTAAATCTTCTTCATATTTTTTATGTAGTGAAATATACTGCTTTGTCATCGCATATTTATCTTTTAGACCTGCATAACCTATCTCTTTGTTTTTTATGCCCAGATATCTGGCAATCTGCCCTATCATCTCTGTTGTAGAGAGATTTTTCTTTCTTACAAAAAGAATAAGATGCTCTCCCTCTCCTGAAAATTCATACAGAGGTATCTCTTCAACAACAAAATCCCGTGGAGTCTGCTTGAAGTGAAAATCAATACTTGCATGTGCAAGTGAATAAAATCTATCCATTATATTTTTTCCTAATTTAAAAATGATGTGCTTTGCATCTGTTTATATATCTGCAGCGCGCTGCTTTTGCAAAAATATTTAATACCGTTCTGCTCTGAGTGGCACGTCTTAAAAGTGTTTTTTTCTCTCTCTTGTCAAACACAACAAGCATTTCGTACTCTTCACCGCTACAGCCTATATATTTAGGTACTTTTTTAGTAAATTTAACACCAACTTTATTTAATGATGTAATTTTATCCAAATCACTATATAAACCGTCTGAGATATCCATTCCCGCTCTTAAATAACGCGCACTGCGCTTCACAAAATCTTCTCTTAAATGAATATTTACAAATTTCGATTTTTTATGAATTTTACCAAGAGTTAATAATTTTTTTAAATCTTTAGCTGAATTTCCAAGTATACCTGTGTAGGCAAAAAGATAGTTATTTCTCACTTTAGAGCGTAAAAGCGCTTTTTGCACCGTAGAGATGATTGTAACACTAATATCTAGTTTTGTATTACTTATCGTATCTCCACCTATTATATCAACATTGTACCTTTTAGCTACAGAGAGAAATCCATCTGCAAGCTCACGCATATCTTTTTTACTCATATCTTTTGGCATGGCAACACTTAAAAGTGCATATTTTGGTGTTGCATTCATTGCAATCGCATCAGAAATATTTACAAGCATTGCCTTTTGAGCAATCTGATAGTAACTCATCCAACTGCGTTTAAAATGTACATTTTCAAAAAATGCATCTTTTGAGTAGACCATATTATCTATCAAAGCACCATCGTCTCCGATGTGCTTACTGTTAAATTGTGATATAAAATAATTTTCTAAATTCAATAACTCTTCTTTTTCTTAAGCATATATTAATTACTGTCAATATAGAATGACAGGTAATTATAACATTATTAGGAAAACTATATATGAAGCACTCTATAAAAGCTATCTTTAAAAATTTAAGCACATACTTATTTTTTGTCTTTTTTGTTGCGTTTTTAGCACTTATGCTTACTTTGGAGCAACAGTTGTCATTTAACAAAGTCGACAACCTTAACAGTGATAAAAAAATCATTAAAGAGCTTGTAGAGTCACCTGAAAAAGATGTTGAACTGGCTCTCATTCAGTTTAATGCAAAGAGTACCAAGCTGCTGCAAAATGTTGAAAAACTTCGCACATTTTACAAATATAACATTCTTGAAAAATTTATTTTACAAAATGGCAATGAGTATATGAAAGATTTAAACACATTATATATATTAATAAATAAATTTAATAATACTACACATGAATTTTACCTGAAAAAAGATGAAAAACAAAAAATTTCCGCCAAAGAGGAACAACTCACTGCGTTTAAAATACTCAATAAACATATTGATACACTTCTTTTAAAATCTCTCAAATACAACCAAGATAAATTTGAGCTTGTAAAGTATGCTGTATCCATCACGTTTATTCTTATTTTGCTTGCGACATTCTGGTATAGAAAAATGCTTGGCTCCATCTATGAGGATATCAACTATCTTTTCACATTAGATAAAACAAAAGGTGATTATGACATCTTCTCTATAGAAGCAGATGCAATAGCACTAAGAATGAACAGAAAAACGCAGGTTACGGACAATCCTCATCTTATTGACCCTGTAACAGGCATCAACAACTACAAGGGTCTTCTGCACTCTTATTCTCATAAAAAATCTATCAAGGATAGTAACTTTACAGCCGTAGCTCTTTTAGAGATAGATAATTTCTCAAAATCAAAACGTGTATATGCTCAGGAGATTGCACAGGCTATGCTCAAAAAAGTTGCTTACACTATATCTCTTCATGAACAACCAGTAGATGTAATTGCCAGAACTGATTACAATCAGTTCACAGTAGTACTTTCGCGTCCTACCAAAGAGCAGGCATTTAAAGAGATTGACCTTATACGTGAAAGTATTGCAGAATTAAAATTCAATATTCCCAACCATGGTCCGGCACAGATAACAGTCTCTGGAGGCTTTGTAATCAAACCAAGTAACACAAGTCTTGAAGAAGCACTCAGACAAGCAACAGAGATACTTGAATATGCAAAGAGTCTAGGAAAAAATAAAATTTTACAAGTAAGAGATTTAGCACAAAAAGAGATGTAATTCTCTTTGCTTCTCTTTACTTTTATTTTCAACTTGTCCAAAATTGTAACATCCATTAACTTCACTCCAATATCCTCTATATTTAATCTTATATAAGACTATTAACGATATAATCAGCATTATTTTAGTTCTTTAATTGAAGGAAAGTTAATGAGTATTCCTATTTATACTTACGATGCGATTGTTGTTGGTGCAGGTCTTGCGGGATGTGCAGCAGCTAGAGAATTGCAAAATGCAGGCAAAAAAGTTGCTGTTATTACAAAGCTACATCCACTAAGAAGTCACTCTGGTGCTGCACAAGGTGGTATCAATGCAGCATTTAGTGATGAGGACAGTGTTGAACTTCACGAATTTGACACAGTAAAAGGTTCTGATTATTTAGCAGATCAAGATGCTGTTGAATTTATGTGTCAAAAAGCTCCAGAGACTATTCGCTGGGCTGAAAGAATGGGTGCTGCTTTTAGCAGAAAGCCTGATGGACAGATTGCACAGCGTCCTTTCGGCGGACAGAGCTCTCCTCGTGCATGTTATGCAAAGGACAGAACAGGATTAACACTTCTTCAAACTGTTTATGAACAAGCTGATCGCGTTGGCGTAAAGTTTTGGGATGAGTGGTATGCAGCAGATATCATCTATAAAGATGGAAAAGTATCTGGTGTCGTTGCTTTTAACATTCGTGATATGCAAATGGCAATTTTCAATGCAAAAAGTGTAATGTTTGCAACAGGTGGTTATGCTCGTGCTTACAAGATAAACTCAAATGCTCATGCAAATACAGGTGATGGTCTTTCAATCGTTGCTCGTCATGGTCTTCCACTTGAAGATATGGAGTTTGTACAGTTTCATCCATCTGGACTTTCTGGAAATGGTGTTTTAATCTCTGAAGCTGCTCGTGGTGAAGGTGGAAGACTTTTTAACTCTAAAGGTGAACGTTTTATGGAGAAATATGCTCCAAATGCACTTGAACTTGCAAGTCGTGATGTTGTTGCACGTGCTATTCTTAATGAAATCCGAGAAGGTCGTGGTGTTGGTCCAAGAAAAGATGCAGTCTTCCTTGATGTAACACACCTTGGAAAAGATTTGATTATGGAAAGACTTCCTGAACTCCGTGAGTTGGCAATAACTTTCCTAGGTCTTGATATGATTAAAGAGCCTATTCTAATCTCTGCGACTGCACACTACTCTATGGGTGGTATTCCAGTTGATATTGATGGTCATGCCCGCCTAAATAATGAAGAGTTCATTGAAGGTTTTTATGCTGCAGGTGAATGTTCTTGTGTATCAGTACACGGAGCAAACCGTCTTGGAGCAAACTCGGTACTTGAAGCTCTTCTTTTTGGTCGTTTTGTTGGTAAGACAATGGTCAATGATATTGACAACATTGAATTACGTCCTGCATCTCAAGAAGACGCACAACGTGCACTTGATGAAGTTGCATCTATTATAGAGAATAACGGTACAGAACGAGTACCTGCTCTTCGTGATGAGCTACAACAATGTATGACAGATAATGCAGGTGCATTCAGAACAAAAGAGACACTTCAAATAGCAGTAGACAAAGTTAAAGAACTACGTGAACGTTTTAAAAACATTCGTATTCAAGACAAATCAAAAGTATTCAATACAGAACTGCAAGAAGCAATTGAGTTTGGACATATGTTAGATTATTCACTTTTCATTGTTGAGAGTGCTATTGCCAGAGATGAAAGTCGTGGTGCACACTATAGAGAAGATTTCCAAGAACGTGATGATAAAAATTTCTTAAAACATACAATGGCATATATGGACGAAAACGGAAAAATAAAACTTGATTACATGGATGTTGTTCTTGGCAAACATGAACTTAAAGCAAGAAACTACTAAGGATAATTTATGAGTACAGAACATAAAATTACAACACAAAATGTAAACTTCAAAGTATTTCGTTTTAATGCTGATGAGGATTATCTTCCATACTATGAAAACTATGATATGGAAGTAACTTCAGAAGAAGTTGTTTTAGATATATTAAACAGAATCAAATGGGATCATGATGGAAGTTTTTCATATAGAAGATCTTGTCGTCATGGTATCTGTGGTGCTTGTGCTATCAAAGTAAATGGTCGCTCTACTCTTGCTTGTAAAGAGAGTATGAATGATATGGTTGAACTTTTTGGAAATGAGCTGGTAATCGAACCTCTCAGTAAAAAAAGAGCTGTAAAAGATATGATTATTGATAAAGGCGATTTCTGGGAGAAGCATGAGGCTGTAACACCATACCTTGTTGCAGATATTGATGAAGAACCAGCATCAGAGAATCTTGTATCTCCAGAAGATGCAGACGCACTTGATGAAGCTGATCTGTGTATTCAATGTGGTGCTTGTCACTATGCATGTCCTGTAGTTGAGATAAATGAAGACTTCTTTGGACCTGCTGCGTTTGCTGCAGCATATCGTTTCTCTGCGGATGTACGTGACAGTTCAGAATCAAGACTTGCTGATGTAAATGCCGAGAAACAAGGTGTTTGGGATTGTGCAAAATGTTTTGAATGTGCTGAAGTTTGTCCAAAAGAGATTAACCCGATTGCTAAAATCACAAAACTGCACCAGATGGCATTCCAAGAAGGAATTGCGCAAAACAATGTTGCAGTGCGTCATGCCGTAGGATTTAAAAAATCTATTATGAAAAACGGTGTACTTGATGAGGGTGGCTTAGTGCTCTACTCTGAAGGACCGGCTATTGTAAAACATATCCCTGTAGCGATAAAAATGTTTTCAAAAGGTAAAATTGTTCCACCATGGGGCATCACAAAATCAGACAACCTTGATGAGATTAAAAAACTTGTAAAATCTTCATCAACTGCAAAGTTCTAGGAGTTTATAAATGGAAAAATTAAAATATGCACTTTTTACTGGATGTACTGCAAAACAGAGTACTCCAGAGCAAATGATGTCAACTATGGCAGTAGCTGACAAACTTGGGATAGAACTCATAGAACTGACTGAAGCTTCATGTTGTGGAGCTTCACATCTTCAAGATTATGATGATTTTTTATCTTTAGTACTTAATGCAAGAAACATTGCTTATGCTGAGAAACATGGTCTTACTATGGTAACTATCTGTAATACATGTCAACTTAACAGTGCTATGACAAAACATAGACTAGACAATAATGAAGAGCTTAAAGCAAGAGTCAATGAGAAACTTGCAGAAGTTGGACTTGAGTACAAAGGCACTTCCGCTGTTACTCACTTCTTGTATGCTATTATTGATGATTTTGGTCTTGATAAAATTAAAGAGATGGTAGTAACACCTCTTAGCCAGTTCAATATTGCTCCATTTTACGGATGTCACAATATTCGTCCTTCTGAGCTGCAAAATGAATCTCATAACTCTGCGGAAAATCCTTATAACCCTACATCACTGGATGATTTAATCATTGCTTGCGGTGGTCAAAATGTAGATTATGAAGAGAAAAACAAGTGTTGTGGTTTCCATGTGGAACTTCAAGCTCCGCATACTGCTGCAGTACTAACAGGAAACGCAATTGCGGGTGCAATGGACGGAAATGCAGACTGGATGGTAACACCTTGTCCACTTTGTCATTTAAAACTTGACACACAAACACATCACGCATCAAAAGCGATTGGTCGTGATGTTGAACTTCCAGTACTTCATATGCAACAAATGATAGGTTTGGCACTTGGTTGTACACCTGAAGAGCTTGGTCTTAAACATCATGTTACAAAAGTAGATTTCGTTTAACGAAAACCTTTTTCTATCTCATCTCCCCAATCTTTTTTTCTAGTTCCTGTACTGTGTATCGGAACTAGTTAATTATCTTTTTTAAAATATAAAAGGCTCATAATGTCAGAATCAATCGAAATCATCTCTTGGAATGTCAATGGAATTCGTGCTGTAGCTAATAAAGAAGCACTTAAATGGATAGATGAACGTGATACTGATATTTTATGCCTGCAAGAGATAAAAGCACAAAAAGAGCAGATTCCCGACAACCTTTTTGAAAAAAAGTTTACAGAAGTACTCATTAATCCAGCCGAGAAAAAAGGCTATAGTGGTACAGCAACATTCAGCATGATACAAAGCGATTTTCACTCAACCTGTCCCGAAATTGATTTCACACATGAGGGACGCATCATTGAAACACATTATAATGACATAGTCCTTTTTAATGTCTATTTTCCAAACGGACAAAAAGATGAAGAGCGTCTTGCGCATAAGATGAAATTTTATGATGACTTCCTTGCGCACTGTGAAACTCTGCGTGAAGATGGCAAGAGCATCATCATCTGTGGAGATGTCAATACAGCACACCGTGAAATTGATCTAAAAAATCCAAAGGCAAATGCAAAAACATCAGGTTTTCTTCCAATAGAAAGAGAGTGGATAGATAAATTTCTTGACCATGGTTATATTGACACATTTCGCTATGTAAATGGTGATGAGACAGATAGATACAGCTGGTGGTCATACAGAGCAAACGCAAGAGTAAAGAATGTTGGTTGGAGAATTGACTATTTTTTCATCTCTGATGATTTAGCAGAAAATCTTGAAGATGCTTTTATTCTCGACTACATAACAGGGTCAGATCACTGCCCTGTTGGAATTCGTATCTCTATTTAGTTTTTGGTCGAAAAGCTTTTATAACCTCTTCATTTGTCTCAATATATGGTCCTTCTATCAGATCAATACAGTAAGGCACAGCCGGAAAAACAGCATCTAAACACTCACGAATCGACTTTGGTTTACCCGGTAGATTAATAATAAGACTTTTTCCTCTAATTCCGGCAGTTTGACGTGAAAGAATTGCTGTTGGCACATACTGCAGGCTCACCTGACGCATCAGCTCACCAAAGCCAGGCATCATCTTCTGACACACATTTTCAGTAGCTTCAGGGGTCACATCACGAAGTGCAGGACCTGTCCCACCGGTAGTCACAACAAGACAACACCCCGCCTCGTCACAAAGCTCTTTCATAGTAGCCTCAAGAACATCCTGCTCATCAGGAATACATCTATAAACTATCTCAAATTCACTTTTGAGATAATCTTTCATCGTATCTTGAATCGCAACACCACTGATATCTTCATAAATTCCTTTACTTGCTCTATCGCTTGCTGTAATTACGCCTATTTTGATTTCATTCATATCTTTTCCTTTAATTATTTCTATGCTGTTAATAAAAAATGATTTGCCTCTTTAATATATGTAACAGTTGCAACATTTAAAAAAAACTCTCTTGCTGCGTTTACATCTGTAATTGTATCATTACCACCAAGATAAACTTCAATATTTACACCGCTGTTTTCTAACTTATGCAACTCAGATATATCCCACTGATATGTTAAAAGTTCATTTAGCTCATCTTTTGTGGTTTTTTGCAGTGTTAGCTCTCTTTTTGGATATGGAGCAAAACATGCATCTATAAATTGCTGCATATACATATTTTTATCTTTTGAATATGATAGCATTTGTAATCTCTTAAACTTATCACTCCGGCTCTCAAAGAATGCAGGTGAAAAAAGCTGCAGAGTATCTACCCTTTTGCCTGATTCCAAAGCCTCTTTTGTCGCCTGAAACGCTTTTATTGCACCATAACTAAAACCGCAAATCGTAAAATTATTTCTTTTTATAAAAGGTGAAAAAAACTCTTCCTCGTTTTTTAAAGAAAATCCATTAAAAAATTTCATCTAAATACTTTTTGACCTCGTCTTTGCCAATACTTTCTCTTTCATAAAGCACATCTTCAATTTTTGTTACTAACTCTTGCAATGAGAGAAGTAAATCTTTAACTTCATTATAGAGACGTTCTAAAATCAACTCCTGTTCATCCTTGTCAGGTAATAAAGAAGAGGCCATGCCATACTCATCACACATCTTTTGAACCATCTCTTTAGCCTCGGCTAAATCTTCTTTTGCCTTGTTTGAATGTTCACTATATTTAATGTCACAAGACGCCATACCTGCTAAAAACATTTTGACACGAGATTCCAATTCCTGTTTAATGTACGGTTCATCAGTATCTGGTGTCAATTTTTCATTTGAGAGCATCAGTTTTTCAAACGGTAAATCATAATATGTTGCCACTAAAACTTTACCGGCCTGATATGTCACACGAAATGCTTTTTGTTTTTCACTGAGCATTTGTAGTTTTTTCTTTCCAAACATAACTTTATCTTTTACTTGATAGAAATGTTCTAAAGTTACATGAAAATCATTTTGTCTCAATGCAAGCAGGGCAGCTTCATTTACCAAAGCTGCCAAGGATGCTCCATTAAATCCCACTGTCATATTCGCTACTACTTTTACATCAAGCTCATGCGGTACCTTTTCAAGATACTTCTCTAAAATGGATTCACGCTCTTTTTTTGTCGGAAGTTCTACAAAAACACGTCTGTCAAATCGTCCCGCACGAAGCAATGCCGAGTCTAGGACATCTATCTTGTTTGTTGCTGCGACAACGATAACTCCACTTGAACCTTCAAAGCCGTCCATCTCAGTAAGCAGTTGATTAAGTGTAGCCTCTCTCTCATCATTTCTGTTACCGTCTCTCTTTTTTCCGACAGCATCTATCTCATCTATGAAAATAATAGAGGGTGCATTTTTTTTCGCAGCCACAAAGAGTTCATGCACACGTTTAGCACCCATTCCAACATAAATCTGAACAAAGGAAGCCCCACTTTGATAATAAAACGGGACTCCGGCTTCATGGGCAACAGCCTTTGCTATCATCGTTTTACCAACACCCGGAGGTCCTACAAGCAAGACACCTTTAGGCAGGCGGGCACCAAAACTTTTGTATCTTTTTGGATTTTTCATAAAATCAATAATCTCTTCAAGCTCAATTTTAACATCATTGATACCACCGATATCATTAAAACTGACATCACTTTTTATTGCTTGGATTACTGAAGAGTCTTGAGATAGTAAGCCAGAAGAAGAGCCTCTACTATTTTGTGCAGTTGTATCCATAAATTGAAAATTTCTTTTTTGAAAATAGCGGAATATCAATGAACCAATACCTAAAAAAAGAACAAAAAAGAGAATATAAATCAAAATATTTGCTTCACTACCCACTTCTACTTTATAGTTAATAAACATTTTAGGCGTAACCTGTGAAGATGGAATTTTATAGTAACCTGTATCTGTTTTTAAAAAAACATATTTTTTAGTAACGACTACCTTTTTTACACTTCCATCATGGAGCAGCTGCTTTGCCTGTGAAAGTGAAATTGCTTGTGAATTATCTCTTAAAACTGCAAACAAAACAAGCCCAATGATAATAAACGCAGAGAGATATAGAGCTATACGGTTGGTTTTAGATTCGAGCATAGTTAAACTCCTTTTTCACTTCATAATTATCAATTAAAACCCAATTACCTACTAAATCTTCTTTAGATTCTACTACTATTTTATTAAAGTGCTGATCAAGTCCATGGTAGAGTCCATCTTTATAAGACTCTATCAGTACATCCAAACTCCCTTCAAACGCAGTTCTAAATGCTAGGTTCTTTTGATGGATCAGATCTTGCAGTTCATGCAGTCTTGCTTTTGCAACCTTACCGTTTACCTCCGGTTTCATAATTGCAGATGGTGTTCCATCACGTTTTGAATAGGTAAAAGCATGAATATGCGTCAGAGGCAGTGCCGCTGCGTTTAGCATAGCTTCTTGCCACAACTCTTCACTCTCTCCGGGATGTCCTGTAATAAAATCAGTACCTATCGCATAGCCTTTGTCTGCTAAATACTCAAACAACTCTCTGTCTTGTCTGTAAACATTTCGTCTGTTCATCAGTTTTAGCATTTTAGGAGAGGTGTGTTGTAAAGCAATATGCATATGCTTTTCCATCCATGGCTCATCGAGTATCTCTTTGAACTCATCACCTATTTGAATCGGTTCAACACTTCCAAGTCTGATTCTTCTGACACCTCTTATCTGTGACATCCTTTTCATGAGTTTGGCCAAAGATGTTTTGGTGTCCTGTCCATAACTTCCGACATTAGTTCCTGTAAGAATGAACTCACCAAAACCATTTGAAGCCAATCTTGTGATCTGTTCAAGAATACGATTCTCATCCATACTTCTTGCATCACCGCGAACATAGGGAATAATACAGTATGAACATCGAAAGTTACATCCCTCCTGAATTTTAATAAATGCCCTGCTCTTTCCTACAAACTCATCAACGACCATATCATCTATATGATTCAAATCACCCGGTTCATAAAATGGCTTCTCTTTTTTAAGCAATGCATCAATTTTTTGTTTCTCACTCTGTCCAAAGACTCCATGAATACGATTCTCTTTTAAAAGTGATTCCCCTTTTGTATGTGCACCACAGCCCGTTAAGAAAAGTTTTGCTTTTTCATTGTGTTTTTCTACCTGAGAGATGTAAGAGCGCACATGAGTATCTGCACCATTTGTTACAGTACAGGAGTTAATGACTATGACATCTGCTTCAGCTTCATTTTCAGTGATATCATACTCTTGCAGTGAACTCATCATGACTTGGGAATCATACAGATTTGTACGGCATCCAAAAGTTTTAAAATATACTTTTTTTTTCATTATACCAACTCGTGATTATGTTGTATTGCATCTTCATTATGCATTGAAACATTTAGTTTTTGTGTAGGGTATGCAATGGTGATATCATCTTCATTGTTAAAAGCATCCACAATATCAGCTGAAATAACACTGCGGAGTGTCAATGTTCCATAGGCATTCGTAAGATACCATGCTTCAATGTCAAGACCGTTTGATTCGATAAAAGAGTAGATTCTTGGTTCTACATTTGTATTTTTCAAACTGTAGTTTTGTCTTAGTTTGTTTAGCTGTTTACGCGTAATATCGGTATATCCTTTTGAGTACTTTTTTGTAATCTCTTTGACGATATGCATCGCTTTTTTATGATTTGAATCAAAAGTGATGGTAATCTTTATCCCATCCCACACTGTTTTTAAAGAGTTATGCGTATAGTTAGCAATCATCTTTGTAAAAATATAATTGTTGGGAATAAAAATAATCCTCCCTGCACGACGATTCTGCATAATGGAAGTCAGAGTAATATCTTCTAAAATCGTGATACGAAGCAGTGAAATATCCAAAACATCTCCAACATATTTCATACCATCCAAATCGACACGAATTCTATCTCCAACATGGATACTCCCGCCAAAAACAATGACAAGCCAGCCAAGAAGACTCATAAACCAATCTTTCATCGCAATAGCGATACCTGCAGATGCAAACCCTAAAATCGTTACAATATAACTCGCATTCTCAATATAATTGAAAAAAAGCACCAAAATAATAATGGTGAAATTGGTAAAAGTAATGATTTTATTTGCCATGTAAAATCGTTCATTGTCAGTGATATATTTTTTTACCATAAGTTTTAAAAGAAAAAAGATTAAGAATATAAAAAAGATGATAGTAACAATTTTCAGCAAACCATAAACTTGTCTCTCTATACTTTTGTTAATGTTTACCTCGGCAACATCAAGTCTCTTTTGATAAACATTCATAGTTACGTCCATTGTATCTAGTGCCCGTTTAAACATCTCGAGTTGCATCTGCTGCTGGTTAATACTCTTTGTATAATCATGTTCTGTATCTAAACTCTGCAGTTTTTTATAGATTCTCGCCTGCGTTTGCAATATATTGATAAGATTAACTAGTGCCTCTTTTTTCTTTTTATACTCATCAAAATTAGAATCAAATGTTTTAATTAAAGAGAGACCCGTCAGAATATCAAAAGGGTTGGTAATTTCAGGAATTTTATCTATATTTGGAGGAGTAATCAGCTCAGAAAACGGAGCAAGTGAAAAATCACCTTTAAGTGTTCCTACCTGTGTCGCTAAAATCTTCTGCTTATCTTTAAGTGCACTAAGTTCTGATTTTTCACTTGGTGTCTTTGCATGCTTTGAGAGATAATTGATCCTTGCTTTAATATTCTCAAGATTATTTTTCACATCGAGTGCCGTCAAATATGATGCATAACTTTTTATCCACATATTTTCATCTGAAATTTGTCTCTTTAAAGTTTCAAGCTGTGTTTTATACTCTTGTATCTTATCATTCTTTGCCGACTCTTGTTGTGCTTGAATTGCCAAAATCTGTTCTTCACTGCGATTCTCATCTACTGTAGTATTTATATCTACAGCTGCATTAAGAGTCTGTAGAAACAGAAACAGAAAAATTAAGAGTTTTGCATTCATCAAGAAGCCTTAAAAGTTTTTAATACATCTAAAATCATTTTTTTGTCAACTTCATCAGTTATTTTGACACCGCCAATATGCTTAGGAATAATAAAAGTAATAGAAGCATCCAAACTTTTTTTATCAAGATAAAATGTCTCATAAAAAGCTTCTGCATCTTCTATAGTATAAGAAGTAGGAAGATTATACTTTTGTAAAAGTTTCTCTACTCTTTTAGCCTCTGTTTCACTCATAAGTCCCATCGCTACGGCCAATCTGTTTGCCATTACCATGCCAATAGCAACAGCTTCACCGTGCAGATATGTTCTATACTGCGTTTGACTCTCTATTACATGTCCAAAAGTATGCCCGTAGTTAAGTGCCGCACGTAAGCCTCTCTCTTTTTCATCTTTGGCTACAACAGATGCTTTTGTTTCTACTGCCTGCTTGATAGCCTCTTGTAAAACTTTTTTATCATTGAGGTCTGCCTCTTCTAAAAATTCAAAAAAATCTTTGTTAAAAGTAACAGCCATTTTTACTATCTCAGCTACTCCTGCACCAAACTCTCTTTGTGGCAGTGTTTCTAAAAAGCAGGGGTCAATATAAACAGCCTGAGGCTGATGAAAAGATCCTATAAGATTTTTTCCATACCGGTTATTCATACCCGTTTTACCACCTACACTTGCATCAACTTGAGAGAGCAGTGTTGTTGGAATTTGTACAAAATCGATCCCTCTTTGGTAGATACTTGCTGCATAACCTGTCATATCACCTATAACACCACCTCCAAACGCAATGAGCAGAGAGCTGCGGTTAAAACGATGGTTAAAGAGAGATTCTAAAATCGTATCTATTGAAGTTTGGTTTTTATACTCTTCGCCATCAGGCACAGTGATAATATAAAGCTCTTTTGCAGAGATTTTTGAGAGTAGATATCCTAGATGCAGACCAGCGACCTTCGGATTTGTCACAATTGCTACTTTTTTGTGAAAATGCATCCTAGGCATTGTATCAATTGTTATATCATAAGAGTTGTCTATTACTTGTTTAAGGGGAATGTTTACTTGCATTATCTATCCAAATTTATAAATATGATAAATAATACTTAATTTTTACTAAAAAGCGGCTAAATCAGATCTGAACAGGGATAAATATTTGCGAATATTCGTCGAGTTTATGGTAGAGTTTTTCGCTGTCTGTAGAAAAGAGAGAAAATATATGCCGCTGCGTCAACTTGCTTGTAAATGGTAAAATCTGAATAAAATTTTTCTTCTCTTTAAGACGTCTGATCGGATTCTCATTTTCATTATAAATTTTAATCGATTTTGAAAAAATAGTTGAGAGATTATTAAAATGCTCTATCATCTGTTCTCTGTTTTCTTGATGTTCATTTGTATAATTATAAAGTTCTATATTTAAGTTCAACTGCTCCGAAATATCAAAAATCGTAGCAGATATTTTTTCCAAATCTCTATTATCTGAGAGAATCAAAGAGACGTCTTTTACGCTTGAGAGTGGTTTTTCAGAGAGTTTGAGAACGGGGACATGCACTTCATAAAGAGCATTTCTAACATAATAGTCTGTAAACATATCACAAGAAACGATAACCAAACCAATATGGTATTTGTTAATATCATTCATAAAAGCGCTGCGAATATGTAAATTATCATACTCAATATTTACAACAATATCAAAAGTTCTCAAACTTTTAATATACTCTAAAATTTCAATATTTCCGGGATTTACAACTTTAATCACCAAATCATGCTGAAATTTTTCATGTACATACACTGCTTGATTTACAAGTTCTTTTATGCTCTCATGATTTACTATATCCATGTCAATATAAAGCAGAATGTTGCTTCCAAATGGTTCAGGAAATTGTCCTAATTCACGTTTAATAGCCCTGTAAACAGATTTTAATACAGCAGGGTCTCCAACTAGCAAAAGAGTGTCATTTGGCTGAATCATCCTTCTTCGGGAGGGCATCACCAACTTTCTATCTCTGTATATCGCTACGATTCGCCAATTTTTCTGCTCGATTGCTCCAATGTGCCGATAAACAAAAGAACTTCCAAAAGGAACAAGAACTTCCATTATCTCACCCTCACCCACTCCAACATTTTGGGCTATTACAGGTACATTTGGCAGATAATCAAGCAGACGTGAAGCCAAAATCTCATTTGCATTTACGAGCACTACATTTGAGCCTTCACTCTGCATATTCCAAAGATTCAGTACAACAACGCGGAGCTGTTTTTTCACCATACGAATATTTTTGATACTGTTTTCAACATCTATCTGAGAGTCCATTGCAATAATAACCTGAACAAACTCCATTTTAAGAAGATTTGCCAACTTATAAAAGCTTGTAGGGTCAAACTCATAAAACTTAAACCTTGCAGGAGAAGCATTTTCAAATTTTTTCTCTTTTGTTTGTACGATATAGTAGATATTTTCACTTGTATGCGTCTGAATTACCCTGTTTATAAAGTGTTCTCCAACCTTACCGCTGCTGATTATTAATATTTTTTTCATAACTATTTTCTTTTGATGAGTTTTACACCCATCTCAACATGTGAGGTATATGGAAACTGGTCAAAAAGTGCCATATCTACAACTTCATGTGTTTTGCAAAGTATCTCCAAATCTCTTACAAGTGTTTCGGGATTACATGAAATATAGAGGATATGCTCATATCTTGCACTGAAGTTACATGATGCTTCATCCATACCGCTTCGTGGAGGATCTACAAAAATGGAATTAATATTGTATGCATTGACATCAATATCTTTCATGCGTCTGAACTCTCTAACACCATCAAGAGCCTCTACGAACTCTTCAACACTCATTCTTACAAATTCTATATTTGTAACACCATTTAAAAGCATATTTTCTTTGGCTGCGTTTATGGAGGATTTTGATATCTCTGTTGCTAAAACTTTATCAAAAATCGTCGCAAAAGGTATGGTAAAATTTCCTGCACCGCAATAGAGCTCGAGCAGATCACCCTGTGCAGTAGAAAATTTCTCCATTGCCCACTTTATCATCTGCTCATTTACTCGTGGATTTGGCTGTGTGAAACTGTTTTCTATATAATTAAATTTATACTCTTTCTCACCAATTCGCAAACTCTCTGTAATATAATCCTGCCCAATAACCAATTTCTGCTTTCTGGCTCGGCCGATAAGATAGATACCAAGTTCTTCTGCTATATCTTGTGCCTGTTGTTGCCACTCATCATCTAATTTTCGATGATAAAGTAAAGAAACAACAATTTCACCACTGCTTGAGCTTAAAAAATCAGCACCAAAGAGTTTAAAATCCATCTTTTTTTCTTTAATAGCACGCAGAAGTTTGGGCATAAGTTTTGCAATATATATATTGACCTGGGGACACTCATCAATAAAGACAACACCCTTTTTATCCACATGGTTCATGGCATAGTGGATAATATCTCCGTCATGCCAGATTTTAAACTCACTTCTGGCTCTGTAGTGTTCATCAGGAGATTGAAAAACTGCGATATCTTTACTAAAAAAGTTTTTAAATCTTTTACTGTTTATCTGTAGTTTTTTGTTAAGCTGCGCTTCGTATCCTCCCTCATAAACTCTACAAGCACCACACTCACCAAAATATTTACAATCCATCTCAATTTCCTAATTATTTAATTGAAGCTATCAGGTTCCCTATTAAAAGGTTCCATCCATCTATAAGTACAAACACAAGTATCTTAAACGGTAGTGATATCATAACCGGCGGCAACATCATCATACCCATGGACATCAGTATGGAAGCGACAACCATATCTATTACCAAAAACGGTAAAAAGAGTAAAAAACCTATCTCAAACGCAGTCTTAAGCTCACTGATAAGAAAAGCAGGTACGACGATTGAGAGAGGAACATCAGCAACACTTTTAGGGTTTTGCATCTTTCTAATGCGTAAAAAGAGTGCCAAGTCTTTCTCTCGTGTATTTCTAATCATAAAATTTTTAAAAGGCAGTGCTGTTTTTGTAAAAGCCTCTTCATAACCTATCTTTTTTTCAACATAAGGTTGAATTCCCTGATGATATGCTTTTGTACCTATTGGCTCCATTACAAAAAAAGTAAGTATCATTGCAAGCATAACAAGAATTTGTGTAGGTGGAACCTGCTGTGTTCCAAGTGCCTGACGTAAAAACCCAAGTACAATGATAAACCGAGTGAAGGTTGTCATCACAAGTACCATAGACGGGGCTAAAACAAGCAGTGTCAGTATGACAAGTACATTAAGTGAAGAGACTAACTGCTCAGGTGTATCTGGAGCAGAAAGATTAAGATTAAGTGTTGGAATAACAGATTCAGCACCAAAAAGGGCTGCGTTTAATGCCAATAAGAAGAGGAGAACTCTTGTCATTTTGTTCCTGCTGTTTTATCTAAAATAGATTTACCTACTTTAGACTCTTGTGCACTCTTTTTACCATAAAAATGCAATTCGACTCGACGATTTTTCTCTCTACCGACAGCTGTTGCATTTGTCGCTATTGGTACATACTGAGAATATCCTGTTGCACTGAGTCGTTTTGGAGCGACACCATCAAGTATGAGTTCGCGAACAACAGCAATCGCACGTGCAGCTGAGAGTTCCCAGTTATCTTTAAATGGGCTGTCTGCTCCAGGTTTTGCATTGTCTGTATGTCCCTGTGCATTGACTTCCATATCTTGTGGCAACTCTTCTATTATCAGGGCGACTCTTTTTAGGAAAAGCAATGCATCCTGATTTTCAATAGTCGCACTTCCAGGTTTAAATAGTAATGCAGCAGGCATCTTTATAACAAAACCATCTTGCGCTTCTTCGACTGTAATCGTCGGCGTTTGTGTCTGCTCCATCATCTCATTTGCATCTGCAGCAGCCTGCTGGATTCTATTTACCGTATCACTTGTTTCATCTTGAGACTCTATAGGAGTTGATTCTTGTATGCGTTGTTTAGATATCTCTGTCTTTGTTCCACCTTCAAGTACACTCATTGCACCAGAGAGTGAACCGATAGCCTCTGAGACCTTCTTTGCATCCATACTTGACATCGAAAGCAGCAAAACGAAAAAACATAGAAGAAGAGACATCAGGTCTCCAAACGCAGCTAACCACGCAGGAAGACACTCTTCACACTCAGGACACTTTTGTTTACCCATACTACTTACTCATTAGTCAAATTGACTTACACGGTCAGCCGGAGCTAAATAAGCAAGAAGTTTTGCCTCTAAGACCCTTGGAGCATCACCGGCTTGAATTGACATAATACCCTCGACTATCATCTCTTTGACCATAGTCTCTTCATCATTTCTGATATTCAAGATATTGTAAATCGGTGTCCCAAAGATATTACCGATCATTGCACCATACATCGTTGTAAGCAAGGCAACCGCCATTGATGGACCAATAGCTGAAGGATCTGCCATATTTAGAAGCATCGCAACAAGACCGATAAGCGTACCGATCATACCCATCGCCCCTGCAAGACCTGCCCATTGGTTAAAGATTGAACCATGGATCTTATGTCTGGTACTTGTCTGCTCCATCTCAATTTCAAGAAGCTCTCGAATCGTATCTGGTTCACTTCCGTCAATCGCCATAGAGAGTCCTTTTTTCAAAAATTCATTCTCTTCACCGTTTACATCACCCTCAAGTGCTAAAATCCCATCTTTTCTTGCTTTTGTTGCAAACTCGACAAGTTTTTTTATAAGCTCACCAACATCCTCTTCACCAGGCTTTATCGCTTTCATAAAGATTTTTGTAAACTGCTTCATTTGCGCCGGTTTAAATGAAACCATCAAGGCACCAATACTACCACCAATAACAATAAGTACCGAAGGAATATCGATATAGGCACCGATACCAACACCCATAACCATAGCACCAAGCAGTAGCGCCATAATTAAAACAATACCAATGACCGTACCTAAATCCATCCAAAAACCTTAGCAAAAATTTATAATTGCATTATAATACCACAAGAAATCAAAAAAATATCTTTTGTTGTATAATGTCACCACTATTCTTGAGGATTAAACACAACTATGCTTGAAACACTCTACCGTTCACCAAAAAAATCTGCTTACACACTCATTATCCTAATGGCACTTTTTTCTGCAATCTATAATGCTTTTATACCTCTGCACGGAGATGAAGCCTACTACTGGATGTGGAGCCATCATCTTCAATGGGGGTATTTCGACCATCCGCCTATGATAGCCTTTTTAATCTCTTTGACGAACCACATCTCTGAGAGTGAGTGGGGTGTTCGGCTTGTAAATGTCTTCTCCTTTACCATCGCTGCATTTTATATCTTTAAATTTACCGCTGAGCTCAGTGATGATAAAACAGCACTTAATGCCGTACTTATCTTTTTAAGTGTTATCATCGTAAATGCAGGATACATTATCACAACCACGGATGCTCCGACAATTCTCTTTTGGACACTCTCACTCTACTACTCTTATAGAGCCATCTTTTTCGGAAGTTGGAGAGAGTATATTTTAGCGGGAATTATGCTTGGACTTTTAATGATGAGCAAGTATACTTCCATTCTTTTAGTAGCCTCTATTTTACTCTTTATCCTCCTGAAAAGACGAAACATACTATTTAGTATTAAATTTTATGTAACTCTCTTGATTGCACTTATTATAGTCTCCCCTATGGTCTGGTGGAACTATAAACATGACTGGATAAGCTTTCTTTTTCAGATACACCACGGTTCCAGTGATGTATTTAAAATCAATTTAGAGAGTTTCTTTACATTTATTGCCGGTCAGTTTGGTATTTTCTCACCTGTTTTTGCCTGGCTTTTGTTCTATTATCTTTACAAAGAGAGACTCTTTTACAAGAATGACAAACTCTTTTTTATCGCATTAAATGTCACTATTACCATCGGTCTTTTCCTCTACAAATCTCTTTTTAAAAAAATGGGACTAAATTTTGATGCACCGGCCTACATAGGTGGTGTTATCTTGGTATCTTATGTCATCACTCAGTACAACCTAAAGAAGATTTTTAAAATCGGTCTTATAATTGCACTTATTTTTACTATTATAGGGCGTTATCTTTTTCTTTTTCATCTTGATATTATCAGAAAAGAGATGTATAAGAGTGATGAAATATTTCACAGAGTTGCAACGCTTGCAAAACCGGGAGATAAATTTTACGGAGATCACCTCGCCATAGCCGCATACTTAAAATACTATCTGCCAGGACATCCCGATACGGATGTAGCAACACATTCACGCTATTCACAATATGATATGTGGCGCAAAAAAGATTTCCTGCAAGATGGACTTGTTATCATGAGAAATCATAGAAAAGATGCAGAATTAAGAAGACTATATAAAAACGTAGAGCTTATAGATACAAATGTAGTTATACCTAAACGCAGAACATTTTACACATATAGAGTCTCCAAACCTATAAAAAAATAACAAAAAAAGAGCTGTTTACTAAAAATTAATTAACTTTTTGATAAAATGTCTTTACTTTATAACATGGCATTCAATGAAAAATATAATTAAGTTGTTAATAACAGTTGCAATCTTTTACTACTTGTTTCTAAATATAAATTTCCATGAACTTTGGGCTATCTTGGCAAAAAGTCATGGTGGCTGGATTTTATTGGCACTTATTTTACAACTTGGGAGTACCTATCTCGCTGCTTACAGATGGTTTAAAATTTCCAAACTGCTCATCTTTAAAGAGCGTCTCTCATTTTATGTGCAAAGCTACTTTAAAGGAACATTCTTCAATCAAGTACTGCCAAGCAGCATCGGCGGTGATGCCGTAAGAATGATAGACCTTACACGTAAAGGATATGATAAAAAAGAGGCTTTTTACGGAGTTTTTGTAGATAGAGTGGTCGGTCTTGTCGGTCTGCTTACTTTAAATCTTATCGCCTCTATTTTATTTTACGGTACATTTGAGCATGACTTGTCACAACTCATCATCTTTATCTCTCTTTCGGGACTTGTGGGTTTTGCATCACTCTTTGTATTTGACAAGATTCACTTTCTTTCAAAATACAAATTTTTAAATCTCTTTCACAGACTCTCAAAAAGACTCAATGAACTCTACAGTTCAAAAAAGGTTTTAGTGAAACATATCTCTATTTCAGTTGCAGTGCACTTTTTATCAGTTCTGACAATGTACGGTATTTCACTCAGTATTGATGCGCATCTAAGTTTTCAGATGCTTCTCATCGCTGTTCCACCTGTTTTTCTCCTTACAATTGTTCCTGTTTCACTTGCCGGTTGGGGAATTAGAGAAGGAGCAATGGTTGGAATATTTACCTTAGTAGGGGCAAATCCTACTAAAATTCTGGCTATGAGTATTTTATATGGTCTTTTACTTATCATCAGCGCACTTCCAGGCTCTTATTTCTGGATAAAAAATAAAAAAATAACACAAGAGGAAAAAATATGAATGTAGATACTATGAGAAATATTGATCATTATGCAGGAGTTCCGTTAGCATTTACAGGTACACTTATTAAAAAAACTATGGACTTTTTTATAGAACCAAAAAGAGTAAAACCTAAAAATGTACTTTTAATCGAACTCTCTGAGATGGGAAGTGCCATCTTGGTTGACCCTGCTATGAGAAAACTCAAAGCAAACATTGAGGGTGAACTCTTTTTTGTTATCTTCTCAAAAAATAAAGTCTCACTCCAACTGCTTGAAACAGTGCCTGAAAAAAATATATTTACAATAGATGAAAACGGCATTGTAGAGATTGCAAAAACATCTTTAGAATTTTTAAAATGGTGTAGAGAAAAAGAGATTGATTCTGTTATTGATTTAGAACTTTTCTCTCGTTTTACTGCACTTTTAACTGCAGCAAGTGGAGCACAAAATCGTGTAGGTTTTCATGCTTTTCATAATGAAGGACTTTACCGTGGAGACTTTTTAACACACAAAGTTGCCTATAATCCGCACCAACATATCGCAAAAAACTTCATTGCTTTAGTGGATGCACTTTTAAGTGAAAAGCAGGAGCTTCCCTTTACAAAACGCATCATTGACGATAGCGAGATACAAATAGCAAAAGCTGTTATCAGTGATGAAGAGAAAGATTCTGTTATTGCTATCATCTCTGATATGTATGAAGGCTTTGACAGAGAGAAGAACCCTGTAATTTTGGTAAACTCAAATGCTTCTGACCTGCTGCCTCAAAGAAGATGGGACAGAGAGAACTACGGTGAAGTAATCAAAAAGATTCTTGCATATAATGAAAATGCTATTGTTCTGCTCACCGGAGCACCTTCCGAAAAAGAGGGAGCTCAACTTTTAGCTGATTATGTAGCTGATAAACGCTGTATAAACTTTGCAGGTGCAGTAAAATTTTTACAACTCCCTGCCCTTTACAGTGTCAGTGCATTTATGCTTACAAACGACTCAGGTCCGGCACACTTTGCTTCTATCACAGATATGCATACTTTTGTTATTTTTGGACCTGAGACACCTGCTCTGTATGGTTCACTCGGTCCAAGTACACCGATCTTTGCAGGTATGGCCTGCAGTCCTTGTGTAAGTGCTTCCAACCATAGAAAAACACCATGTAGTGACAACCAGTGCATCAAGATCATCACTCCGGAGTGGGTATTTAATACACTTAAATTTAAGCTTGATGAACTTTCTCGCTAAAGAGCATAGAAGTTTTCTTCTTTTCATCACTTTTGTAGCTCTTTTGAGGCTGCTTATAGCTCCTTATGTCGGGCTTGGAGTTGATGAAGCACACTATGTACTTTATGGAATCCATCTTGACTGGAGCTACTTCGACCATCCTCCTCTTGTCGGATGGATACAGTATTTTTTTACTTCTATTTTTGGACTTGATGAATTTGGAGCACGTGTCAGTGCGATAGTTGTCGGATTTGTCACCTCGCTCTTTTTGTATCGACTAATCTATCAGATAGACAATGATGCCAAAAAATCTTTTATAGCCGTTTTAGCACTCTATGCATCATTTATATTCAATGCACTTTTTTTGATGCTTATGCCCGATACCCTGCTTTTTTTGTTGATCATTCCTATCATTTTGAGTGTCATAAATCTTGAAAAAGAGCCTTCAACAAAGAACTGGCTTACTTTAGGTATCTTGCTTGGGCTTGCAGGTTTGAGCAAATATACTGCAGTGCTTTTTGTTGTCCCTATTATTGCCTATATTCTTATCAAAAAAGAGTTTAGACTTCTCTATTCACCAAAGATACTATTTGCAATAGCTACTGCGTTTATACTCATTACGCCTGTACTTTACTGGAATATCATACATGACTGGATCAGTTTCACCTACCAAAGTTCTCATGTTGTTGGCAGCAGCCATATCCATTGGAGCGGATTTTTCAGATCGCTTGGTGCACAACTCGGTGCATATAATCCACTCTTGGTTCCACTTGCATTTTACGGACTTTACAAAGCTTTTAGAAGTAAAAATGACACCCTCTTACTTACTGCACTTTTTGGGTTGACACTTATTGGCTTTTTTACCTATGCCTCACTCTATAAAACTGCCCTGCCGCATTGGTCAGCTCTTTTTTATATGCTCTTTATTCCTATTGGAACATATTATATGTTTGAGATATCTAAAAAGTATGTAAAATATGCTCTTATCTTTGGACTTTTTGTCAGTGCACTTGCATATGCAGAACTGGTATTTAAATTTATTCCTCAACCTGATTACCAATCAATTCACCGAGATATATATGGCTGGCCGACCATCATGAAAAAAGCAAACGCAGTGATAAAAGATGATAAAAAAGAGGCGCTTGCAGTTACCAACTGGACACTTGCCTCACGAGCCATGTTCTATAACCATCCCTATAAATCAAAAGTTTATCTCATAGACAAAAGAGAAGACCAGTTTGATTTCTGGGAAGATGGCACACCAAAAGGCAAAGACCTCATAGTCATAAATACTCACTTCTTTCATAAAAACGTAGCAAAATATATGAAATGTGATAAAGTCTATACAATTGAGAGTTTTGATATAAACATCTCAAAACACCGTGTAAACAGTATTGATTTTGTAATGTGTAAAGATTTTCAGGGGCTCAAGTGAAAGTGACAAAAAAAGTCCTTTTCATTACACTGCTTATAGCAGTTCCTCTTATCATCCTAAGTTATAACTATATTGATAAAGATGTAGCACTCTACTTTTTAGCTCATCAAGAGAGCTATAAATATTTTGGAAAACTTTTAAGTATCTCAGGAGAGTCACAATGGTACATCGGTGCAGGGATTCTTGGCTTTTTATACTATAAGTACATTAAAAAGGATGAACTCATAAAGAATAGGTTTCTCTTTCTTTTTTATGCAAATGTTTTTTCAGGTCTTTTAAGTATTGTTCTCAAGTGGATATTTGGGCGTATCAGACCAAAAGGACTGCAGCATGGCCATGATGAGTATGGATTTTTACTTTTTCAAAACTTTGATATGGGATTTGTTGAAAAGATGAAATACCACTTCACTACCATGTTCCATCATCCAAGCACTTACGCCTCATTTCCCTCTGGGCATACGGTCACTATAGCCGCAACTTTTACTGTTTTATATCTCCTGTTTCCACGCTATGTTTATCTATGGATAATTTTTGCACTCTCTTTTGCAAGCGGAAGAATTTTAGCAGGAGACCACTTTGTCAGCGACATTATGGCAGGAAGTATCGTTGGGGTATTCTCTACACTCTATATTTACCAAAAGATGCGTGATAAAATTGAAAAAAAAGTCTAATAAATGTTACAATGTCACAAAAATAAACTACGGGATAAACAATGAACAAAGATAGTATAAGCATAGTCATTTTAGCTGCTGGAAAAGGCAGCCGCATGAAGTCACCAAAGGCAAAAGTTTTACATAACATCAGTGGTAAACCTATGCTTTATCATATCATTAAAGCTTCTCGTGAGATATCAAATGATGTCTCAGTTGTTGTTGCACACCAGAAAGAGGCTGTCATTGAGGAGATGGGAAAATACTTCGATGATATCTCTTTTGTCGTACAGGATGCTCAAAACTTCCCAGGAACCGGTGGAGCTATGAAGAACATCACTCCAAAAAACAAAAAAGTTCTTGTTTTAAACGGAGATATGCCGCTTATTACATCCAAAGCACTTGAAGGCTTTTTAGAGCTTGAAGATGACATTATTATGAGTATTTTTGATCTTGAAGATCCCAACGGTTATGGGCGCGTTATCATCAAAGAGAACCATGTCCAATACATTGTTGAACAAAAAGATGCAACTGATGCAGAGCTAAACACTACTACGGTAAACGCAGGTATCTACGCATTTTCTAAAGATGTAATCGATAAGTACATTCCACTCCTTAGCAATGACAATGCTCAAGAAGAGTACTATCTTACTGATGTTATCGCTATGGCAAAACAAGATGGTCTGAGCATCGTTCCTCTTTTGGTTGATGAGGAGCACTTCAAAGGTGTCAACTCTAAAAAGGACTTGGCAGATTCTGAAGAGATCATGCAAGATCGCATCAAAACAAGACTTATGAACGAAGGTATCATCATGCAACTTCCTTCTACTATCTACATCGAAGAGGGTGTAAAGTTTGAGGGTGAATGTATTGTTGAAAACGGATGCCGTATCACAGGTAATTCTACTATTATCAACTCTCACATCAAATCAGGAAGTGTTGTAGAAGAGAGCATAGTCAAAAACTCTGATGTCGGCCCTCTTGCACATCTTCGCCCACTCTCCAACATAGAAGATACACATATCGGTAACTTTGTAGAGGTCAAGAAAAGTACGCTTAAAGGTGTAAAAGCAGGACATCTCAGCTATTTAGGCGACAGTGAAATAGATGAGGGAACAAACATCGGTGCGGGTACGATTACCTGTAATTATGACGGTATTAAAAAGTACAAAACAATCATCGGTAAAAATGTCTTTATAGGCAGTGACTCACAACTTGTTGCTCCGGTAATTATTGAAGATGATGTAATGATAGCAGCAGGCACTACAGTAACAAGCGGCACAGTAGAAAAAGGCTCTTTGGCACTCAGCAGAGTTAAACTCAAAACAATGAAAGATTTTTACTATAAATTTTTTGGCAAAAAGTAAAAAACAGCCTCTGTGAAAATAGTTCACTTTAGCGATACACACCTTGGTTTCAATGATCTAGATATTCTCAACAGTAAGAATATCAATCAAAGAGAAGCTGACTTTTATGATGCATTTGTACAGGTTGTAGAACAGATCAAAGAGATACAACCCGACTATATCATTCACACAGGTGATCTGTTTCACCGTGCAAGTCCGAGTAATCGTGCCATCACATTTGCACTGACACAATTTAAAATCATCAATGCACTTGGCATCCCTTTTATACTCATAGCAGGCAATCACTCAACTCCCCGTACAAATCTCAGCTCACCTATACTGAAAATCTTTGAAAATTTTGAAAACATCTATCTCTCTTATGAGCAGAAATATAAAAAGATAGAGTTTAGTGATATCATCTTTCACACTCTGCCTCATATGAATGATGAGACAAAGGCACAACAGCAGATAGAGTTGTGTGAAACAAATATTCAAAAAGATAAAAAGAACATTATGATGTTGCACTGCTCCGTCGGTGCACACTACCTGATGCAGGAGTTTGGTGAGTGGGTCTATCCCAAAGAAAAAGAGTATATTTTTAAGCAGATGGACTATGTTGCACTTGGGCACTGGCATGGCTTTGGAGCTGTTAAAAATCACAAAAATGTCTACTACTCAGGCTCAACGGAACGTACCTCTTTAAATGACAAACGCAACTCCAAAGGTTTTATTTTAGTTCATCTATCTGATACTTTAGAAGTGGGATTCAGGGCGATAAATATCCGTAAGATTCTCCAAAAGGAGATAAACTGTCAAGATTATGAAAACTCCATTGCCCAGCTTGATATAAGTGATATCAAAGATGCAATCATTGAAGTAACACTTAAAAATATTACCCCCATGCAGTCCATAGAGATTCAAAATACAGAGATAATTGCGCTATTTCCAAACGCAATGAGTGTAAACGTCAAACGAGAGTTTATCACAACGATTAATGAACAAAATATGGATGATATTGAGGCTTTGAGTTTGGAGGAGTATTTTTTACAACATATAAAAGAGCAGAGTGAAGAGAGGGAGTTTGCAAGACTCAGATCAAAAGTACAAGAACTCTTTAGAGATTATGAAGAGGCACAAGATGATACTCTCTAAACTCAAACTACAAAACTTTAAAAAGTATAAAGATTTCAGTGTAGAGTTCCATGAAGGACTTACTGGCATCATCGGTAAAAACGGTAGTGGAAAATCAACAATCTTTGAAGCGATTCTCTTTGCCCTGTATGGTGAGTTCAAATCTCGCGGTACAAAAGAGCTCATACGCAACGCAAACGCAACAACAAAAGATGTTGTTCTTGTCGAACTGCTTTTTGAGATAGAAAATTTTGAGTACAAAATCATCCGTGAATTTCGAGGTAAAGCACTCACTGCCAACGCCAAGCTCTACAAAAATGAAGAGCTTCTCAGCTCCGGAACAAAAGAGGTCAATAGCTCTATAGTCAAGCTGACAAAACTCTCAAAAGATGCTTTTATGCACACTCTCTTTGCTTCACAAAAAGAGCTTACAAGCCTAAGTACACTCAAAAATGAAGATAGAAAGAAGATGATACGTAAGCTGCTTGGACTTGAGAAGATCGACTTTATCGAGCAGGAACTCATTCAAAAAGGACGAGAGCTCAAACGTGAAATAGCCGCCTTTAGTGAAGTACTTTTGGGTGAGCAAGAGCTTCAAGAGAAACAAGAACTCATAACACTTAAACAAAAAGATAAAAAAGAGCTGGCTCTAGCCCTTGAGCAAAAGACAAAAGTACTCCAGACAATACAGACAAAAGAGAATAGACTCAAAAAAGAGCTTACGTTTTTTCAAAAAACAAAAGAGCAAAAACAAGAGCTTAGCGCTGCGTTTGAACTACTCAAAAATTCTTTCAATGCAGAACTGTTAAACAAAAAGAAGCTTGAAAATGATCTCCAAGAGCTTGATAAAAAAGAAAAAGAGCTAAAAAGCCTTGGTGACACCACAGCTATGTACATTGCATCACAAACGCAACTAAAAGATCAAGAACAACTCAAAGAGTTTGTACTTAAAAGAGAGGGGGTAGAAAAAGAGCTTGTACAACTTCGAGAGCAGTACAGTAAAAGTAAAAGTGATATTGCCCTGCTTGAAAAAGAGTGTGAACCCTATTTAACATTACAAAAAGAGAAAGAACCACTCCAACAAACGCTCCAAACACTTCTTGCACAACTTGAACAACAAACAATTCAAGAGCAAGAACTGCTCTCTCAAATAGCAGCCGAACAAAAACAGATAGAAGTCGCAACTACAAAAATACAAAATATCCAAAACCTTGGACGTGAATCTGCCTGTCCAACCTGTACACGCCCTCTGTTAGAGGAGTATGATAATGTCATAAATACTCTGATGGATATGGTTGAGAACTCTTATAAAAAGAACCTGTTGCGTTTAAAAAAAGAACTTACACAAATCCAAACAAGAAAAAAGAGCTCGCAAGAGCAGAGGGAGAGACTCGAACATCAGCTTCAAACACTCAAACAGGAACTGGCTCTTATAGAGAGTAAACAAGAGGATTTAAAAAAGGCAAAAAACTACTTTGAGACCATAGAAAAAAAAGGTTTGCAAAATAAAACAGAGCTCCAAGCGCTGCAAAAGTATACTTATGATGCAAAACTGCATCAAAAGATCCAACAAGAACATAAGAGAGTCCAAGCAACATATGAACGGGCTTTGATGTTACAAACACAGCTTAAACGCAGTGCCAAACTCCAAAGTGAATTGCATAAGCTTACCATAAATCTCAAAGAGTTAAACACAGCTCTTGTAAAAAAAGAGCAAGAGGTCTCAGCTCTTAGCTACGATGCTCAACTGCATCAACAAAAAGAGAAAGAGTATGATAAAACAGTAGTAGATATGGCAGAGGCCCTAGAGCAGGCAAACAATCTAAAAGTAAAAATCGCAAAAACAGAAGGCGAGATACAAAACATAAATACAACACTGCAGCATAACCAAACGCAGCTCAAAAAACTCAACCTCAAAAAAGATGATCTGCTTGATTATGAGAAGATAAAACTCAGCCTTACTGCGTTTAAAAGCAGACTCAACGCAAAAATCTCGCCACGTATATCTGCAGTAGCATCACAAATGTACACTCAGATAACAAAAGGAAAGTATCAGCATATAGAAGTCAACAATGAATTTGACTTTTTTATCTATGATGAGGGAAAAAAGTATCCGATAGAGCGTTTTTCAGGAGGCGAAATTGACCTCGCAAATCTTGTTTTACGCATAGCTATCAGTAAAACGGTGACAGAACTCAGCGGTGCATCTTCCATAGGATTTTTAGCATTTGATGAAGTGTTCGGCTCACAGGATGAGAACCGCAGAATGGAGATACTCGAAGCCTTTCACACTATAAAAGAGCAGTACAGACAGATATTTTTAATCAGCCACGAAATGGAGATAAAAGATATGTTTGAGCAGCTCTTAGAGCTGTGAGAACTTCTCTCTTAACTCTGCTTCTGTTTTTAAACCGCTAAAACGTGAAACTTCCTTGCCCCCTTTGAAGAGTATCATCGTCGGTATGCCATGGATCTTATACTCTTTAAAAAGTAACTTTTGCTGCACCCTGTTCATATCTTCCATCACATTATAAAAATGAATCTCTGGAAACTCTTGTTTGACTGCTTCATAGGCAGGCTTTTGCTTAACACAGGTCGGGCACCATTTTGCAGAAAAGAGTAACACGACTCTGTTACCTCTTTGAATATCATCTCGAACACTCTTCTCAATCCCTTGCAGAAAAAATTTCCACACAACAAAGGAAAGAAGAAGAATAACAATGGTAAAAATTGAAACGACTTTGGCACCAAACACTGAAAATTAATCCATCACTTTTTCAAGAGCTTTTTCATAACTCTCTAAATCAAGACCAAACTCTTCAATGGTATCTTTTGCAGTTGCAATAGAATCATCTGTAATCTCACCATTTGGCATTACCGTCTCACGCACGGCTTTTAGCTCTGCTGCCATTTTTTGCTCATCCGGAGTAGCCCCCTCTGGATCATCACTATAACGGATGATGTGAACTATTTCAGGGTCAAGATTCCATCTGTGAAAGAGTGTTGCTGTTACATCTGTAGTCTGTGCACCACAGGCAGTTTTCTCCGCATTTGCAATATCTTCACCAGCCAAGAGTGCTTTTTCTATGATATCGGTCTTATCATCTTCTATAAGTGTTTTTGAGATGATTACACGCCCCAAATCAACTAAAAATGCAGCAGGAGCCAAAAGAGAAAGGTTTTTTGACTCTTTTCTTCTAAGCCAGTTTACGATCAAAGAGAGCTGTTTATCACATGCAGTTGCAAACTCCTCTCTACTCATACCATACGGAGAGAGGTCAATCTCAAATCCGTCATCTACAACACTTCCAAGTGCAAATGTTCTAATAGTATCTTTTCCAAGCAGTGAAACTGCCTGTTTTACATCTGTGATTTGGTTTTTAAGTCCATAAGCAGGAGAGTTGACCAAACGTAAAATATTAGCAGTCAAGATAGGATCTTTTTCTATCGCTTTTTGCATATCCTCAAGTGTAGAGTCCGGATTATTGTAAACACGTTCAACTTCCTGAACCGATTCCGGAAGCGGTGGGATATTGTCTATATTTTCTAGAAGAGTTTTTGTCATATTTATTACCTTTGATTATGTTGTGCCTATTGTAATGCACAGAGATACAATTTTACATTTATATCACTAAAAATAGTGATAACCTTTTGTATGTGTTTATTCTCGTAACAATTCCTAAAAATACCTACTCTTCACTGCTTATTCTAAAATAACCCAAATAGTTTTTTATTGCTCTTTTTGAATTTACCCAACTCTCTATGCCGCCACTTAAATTCACCACATTGCTAAGTCCCAAATCCTGCAGTGTTTTCGCACCAAGCAGACCTCTTGCACCTTTGAGACAGTAACACACAATCTGACGATCACTCAAATCAAGCAGCTTGTCATCAACGGCAAATTCCAACTTTCCGCGAGGAATCGTAAAAATCATTTTTGCGGGGATAACTCCACTTGCAAACTCATCTGACTCCCTGACATCAATAAGCACCATATTTTCCAAATCAATCTCCTCTACAGAGATCTCTTTTACCTCTTCTTTTGCCTTTTGAAGCGACTCTTTCAATCGTCCTTTCAAAAGTCCCATATCGCATCGTTGATAATATTTTTTCATCTGTTCATTATGATTCATAATCACCCCTTTTTTACACTTTTTTCCATTATACTCTTTTCAAGATAAAACTTTAAGAAGCACTGCGTTTAGAAACTCTAAGTATTTTTTGCTAAAATACAACAAACAATATTGGGAGAACTCAGATGAACATAGCGCCAAATTTACTTAAAGATAAAAAAATACTCCTGTGTGTCACTGGCTCCATTGCTATATACAAATCACTAGAACTTTTACGTCACTTTGTAAAAGCGGGTGCAGAGGTCAAGGTCGTAATGACACCTGCTGCAAAAAAGTTCATAGCACCGCTCACATTTGAGACACTCTCTTCAAATCAAGTCCTTGATGATACAAACGAGTCATGGGCAAATGATCATAACCATATTAAAATCACGGAGTGGGCAGATACCATGGTTATCGCTCCCGCTTCTGCAAATACGATAGCAAAACTTGCAAACGCAATAGCAGACAATATCATGCTACAGTGTGCTCTTGCATTTAGCGGTATGAAGATACTGGCACCATCGGCAAATACAAATATGCTTGAAAACCCTATCACACAGGCAAATCTTAAAATGCTTGGTATCGCGAACTATACTATTCTTGATACACAGACAAAAGAGCTGGCTTGTAAAACAGTAGGTGACGGTGCTATGGCAGAACCTCTGGATATCTTTTATCAGACTACAAGAGAACTTCTCAAGGAAGATTACTGGACAGACAGACGTGTCATCGTAACCGGTGGCGGTACGATTGAGAAAATAGACGATGTACGTTACATATCCAACTTTTCAAGCGGGAAAATGGCCTCTGCTCTTGCAACAGCACTCTATTTAAAAGGTGCAGATGTAAATCTAATAGCTACTGCGTTTGAGAATGATCTACCGCAAAATATGCATAAAATCGATGTTCAAAGTTCAGCAGAGATGTTGGAGTACCTTATAGACTCCATACGAATTGCAAAAAAAGGCAAACTCTCAAAAGCGACCCTTATGAGAGATGAGCATATTCATGTTATTCAAAAAAATCCTTTTCTGTTTATGGCTGCGGCTGTAAGTGACTATGTTCCAGAATTTCCACAGGATGGAAAACTCAAGAAAGAGTCACTGGGAGAGAATTGGGAACTTAGTCTAAAGAAAAATGTTGATATTTTAAGTACCATAGACAAAGAGGGGATTACAACCATAGGGTTTAAAGCCGAGATGGATGAAGAGAGTGCAAAAACAAATGCTCTCAATATGCTTGAAAATAAAAAGCTCGATGCTGTATGTCTGAATATTTTAAAGAACTCTTCAAGCTTTGGAACAGATACAAATGAGATAGAGTTCATCACAAAAGATAAAAATATTTTACTGCTTCAAAGTGATAAGCTTACCCTCTCTTTTCGCATTATCTCTCATGCAAAAAAACTCTCTGAGTAAATCATGAACAGAGCGAAGCATATAGCCATCATCATGGATGGCAACGGCAGATGGGCAGAGATGAAAGGTCAAAAACGTGTTAAAGGACATGAAGCAGGAGCAAAAGTTGTAAAAGCGATCACAACATACTGCTCGAACAATGAAGAGATAGAGAGACTGACTCTTTATGCTTTTTCAACAGAGAACTGGAAAAGACCACGTTTGGAAGTGGAATTTTTAATGAAACTGCTTAACAAATATCTTAAAGATGAACTCCCTTCTTATCTAGAGAACAATGTCAAGTTTGAACCTATCGGAGATACAAGGGCTTTTTCAAAAACTTTGCAAAAGACCATTAAAATGGTGCAGGAGAAGACTGCACACTGTGACGGACTGGTACAGAGCCTTGCACTGAATTATGGTGCACAAGATGAGATACTGCGTGCTGTAAACTCATTAAGAAAATCATCCCAAGAGATAACAAACGAGATGCTCTCCAATGCACTTGACTGTAAAGAAGATGTAGATATTCTTATCCGTACAGGCGGAGACAGCAGACTCTCTAACTTTTTACTCTGGCAGGCTGCTTATGCAGAGCTCTTTTTTATTGACAAACTTTGGCCTGACTTTACTCCAAAAGATTTAGAAAAGATTCTCAAAAACTTTAAACATGTTGAACGTAGATTTGGAGGTTTAAAATAATGGAACTGCTCATCGCATTTGTTTTTGGTATCGTCTTTGGTTCATTTTTAAATGTAGTGATTTTACGCATACCAAAAGATGAGAGTGTTGTATTTGGAGCTTCTCACTGTACTTCATGCGGTAATAAACTCAAACCATGGCATAATATTCCACTGCTCTCTTGGATATTTTTACAGGGAAAATGTGCTTACTGTGCGAACAAAATTTCTATGCAGTATCCACTCATCGAGTTAGCCAGCGGACTTATTTTTCTCTCTCTTGCCTATAAATACTCATTAAGTATACCTATTTTCTTTGTTGCAATGAGTTTTTTAATGCTTTTAGCCCTCTCCGTAATAGACGCTAAATACAAAATGATTCCCGATTCGCTTAACCTTTTAGCAATCTTTTTTGCCGTTTTAGGAGCATGGAGTGTGAACGGTCTTTTTAACAATTTTGAAAATGCACTTCTTTTTGCAGGTGGATTTACCCTGCTGCGTTTCGCTCTCTCATACTATCTCACCTCCTCTGTTTACCGTGCCGGCAAAAAGACAAAAACATCATGGAACAAGCACTTTGACAGGGCTCCTTTTGTTGAAGCGATGGGAGAAGGTGACATTATGGTAGCCGCCACAATGGGAGCCCTTCTTGGAATAAAACTCGGGCTTGTAGCCATCTTTCTCTCAGCACTGCTGGCAATGCCCGTGATGCTTTATGTCATGAGAGGTTCAAAAGAGGAGCAGCGTGTTCCTTTTGTACCGTTTTTAGCACTTGCTACTTTTATCGTTTATATGTTTGATTCTCCTATTTTAGCCTATATCAATGCAAACTATTAGGAGAATGTTTATAAATGGATAGACTGCAAAAATATATACTTAGAAACCTCTCCTCTTTGTTTCTATCAATATTTTTACCTCTTTTTGCCATCGCCTCTGTTATCTTTTTGATAAAACTAGCAACATATACTGCTGTGATCCAGCTGAGTATCTGGGAGATGACAAAACTCTATCTCTTTGTACTGCCTGAGATTCTGTTCTATACTCTCCCTGTTACATTTTTTATAGCGACAACACTCTCACTCTTCAAACTCTCCAATGACAATGAAATTATCGTTTTATTTGCCCTTGGGATTAAACCGAAGTTTATAGTAAAAACACTTTTCAAGCCTGCTCTGCTACTCACATTAGTTTTAGCATTTGACTTTTTCATACTCTTTCCACATGCCACAGTACTCTCTAGCAACTTTGTTTCATACAAAAAAAGTGAAGCAAAATTCAACCTTGCGGCAAGTGAATTCGGGAACAGTTTTGGAGACTGGCTGCTCTATCTGGGAGGGAAAAAAGATGACGGAACCTACTACAGAGTCTTTTTGTTTAACAAAAAAGGCAAAGAGGAGATACTTATCTCTGCACAAAAAGCACAAATCATAAATGACTCGGGCATACTGCGTTTGAAACTTACAGACGGAGAAGGTTACAGCTACTCAACACAAAAGCTCTCGCAGGTAAATTTTAAAACAATGACCATCAATGATACGATGAAGACACATCTTAAAACCTATAAAAAACCTCTTGAGTATTGGCTATCAGAAGATAGACGAAAAAACAAGATACATATGTTTATCACTGACACTCTGCTGAGTCTTTTTCCAATACTGAGTCTTTTCATAGTTGTTGCCATTGGTGTAGTGCAGGTACGACACCAAAAGTCACGCGTCTATCTCTATCTTTTTGTATCCATAGTCGTTTTTTACGGCACAACGGTCGGTCTGCAAAAAGCACTCCAGTTTTATACTATCCCTGTTGTTGCTCTTACCTGGCTTATCGTGACCTATTTTATCTATAGAAAAACCATAGTAAATAAATTCTGATGAAAGTTGCATTTACACTTGCCTACAATGGTACACACTATCTTGGTTCCCAAACGCAGAGCGAAACACAAAATACTATCTTAGGCAATGTAGAACGTGTCTTTAGACAACTTGGAATAAAAGAGAAGATCATAGCAAGTGGACGTACTGACAAAGGTGTTCATGCCTCGGCTCAGGTTTGTCACATTGTTCTGCCTGAGTTTTGGAGTGATTTAGCCAAGCTCAAACGTGTTTTAAATCAAATGCTCCCCTCCTCTATCAGAGTAAAAAAAATCATGCAGGCAGATGATGACTTTCATGCAAGATACAGTGCGAAGAGAAGAGTATATCGTTACCTGATAAAGACAAAAGAGTCCAACCCTTTTGAGAGTGATTTCATCACATTTCTGCCAAACGCAGGGATAAAACAAGTAGAACAAAATATCTCTCTTTTTGAGGGAGAACATGACTTTGGCGGTTTTATGAAAACAGGAAGTGAGATTTCCTCTACAAGACGAATAATCTACAGAGCGTACACTTACCACTATAGAGATACTTTTGTTCTCTATTTTGAAGCAAACGGCTTTTTAAGAAGCCAAATCAGACTGATGGTCGGAGCACTTCTGCAACTCAATGCACAAGAGATACACGAACAGCTCACTTTAGCAAAACAGCATAAAATCAAACCTGCACCACCAAACGGACTCTACCTCGCCAAAATAAAGTATTAAGACTCTCTTTGCTACACTTGCATCAAACTATATAAAAGAGATAAAAATGTTTGAAGATGTAAAAATGCCAGAAGGAATGAACCCTGAGACCTTAGAACACTTGATGTATCCAAAGAATTATGGGAAAATCGAGGACGCTGACGGTGTTGGAATTGCCCTTGATGAGAAGACAAATGAGTATGTGATTTTTTATACAAACCTTGATAACGATACTGTTAAAGAGACAAAATTTGCTACAAACGGCTGCCAAGATACTGTCGTTATCGGTTCAATGTTCACTGATATGATCATAGGAAATGATTTGGAATATGCACAAAAGGCCGTAGGGAAAATGCATGAAAAGTTAGGAGATCTCTCTCCACAGCAACAGGTTTGTGCAGATATCGTTTTTACTGCGTTTATAGCCTCTTTGAAAAACATTGAGAACAAAGAAAAAGGTGCAGATGAAGAGCTTCATCTTCTTAAAATGAAAGATAGTTGCGAATCCCAACAAACAAAAAAGGAAGCGAACAATGGATAAAAGATATCAAAAAAAACATGAGCTGTGGCTCTCTATCCTTTTTGCATCATTTGCAATTAATGATGAAGAGATCAAATCCCGTCTTTATGATTTTTCACAGATCGCTTTTCGCCATATGAAGTGGCTTGGTGAGTCAGCTCTAAGTTCTGGTGAAAACTATAACTATGACAGAGATATGGTACTGCTCAAACGCAATAGAGTTTTTGAAGTTTTAGAGGCACTCAAAGAGGAGATAGAAGCATTTGAGACCTTCTATCCTAAAAATATTTTAGGAGAGCGTATCAAAACAGATGATACATATCTTCTTGAGTACATCTCTCAGATTCTTGCAAAAGAGCTCAACAACCAACCTATCACTGCGTTTAATATGCAACGAAAGTGGGAAGATAAAAATCTCTCTCAAGAGCAGATAGATGCTTTGACACTCTTTTTATTTGAAGAGTCTTACAAAGAATATGAGCTTATCTTGGTATATGCCTATATGCAGGTAAGAACAGATGATACACTTCATTTTAATGTTTTTCAAGATTTAGTTGATGAGTCACACTTTCATCTTAAATCATTTGGTAATATGATGGCAAAACTGGGAATTCTTGCACTTCCAAGAGAGTTGCATGAGATGACATATGTTGTAAAAGATCTACATAAATTTATCGTAGACGGTATAGCTGAAGAAGAAGCTGCAAAAGTGATGTGTAAAGAGCTCAGTGATGCCATAAAAGATGAAGAGCTCTCAAAGTTTTTTGACTTTATCAACTACCAAGAGAGTTATCACATCGAACTTATGAAGAAACTTCTTTAGAAGTTCTTCTTTTGTAAAACAGATACACAAGCACTCCTATAGTAATTCCTATACTATCTGCAACAACATCAAATCCTGAAAAATCTCTTCCCGGAATAAAAGCCTGCACTATCTCTATCTGCACACCAAAGGCAAGCAGAAGCAGTATTTTCACTGTTAAAGTTAAATTCTTGTATGCTAGACTCAACAAAATATAGAGTGTCATAAAAGCGATAAAATGGTTTGCCTTATCCCAACTGTGTTCAAGCGGTTTTATCTCCTGTGTTGTTGTAGCCAAATATTCTATCGCAACTACACAGATATATAACATTATTTGAAAGATTTTATTCACTCTGGATTACCTCATTTATTTTATCTGTCACTCTTTTATCCCATAAAAGTTCTTTATGGCTCAAGCCTTCAAGCTCCATATATCCTGCCAGATTCTTTATTGACTCTTTTAGATTTTTGGCATTTTTAAGAGGAACTGTTTCATCATCTGCACTTACAAAAAGATAACTTTTTACCGCAACACTCTTTACATACTCATCTGTCGGAAATTTATAGCGTATCAGTTTCTCGATACAACATAGTCGTGGGAACTTCTCTTTTGAGAGTGCCGTGATGGAGTCAAAAGCACCTACTAAAAAGAGTGCTTTCACCTGCTGTTTTGAAGCAAGGTACGCAGCAACATTTGAGCCCAAAGAGAAGCCCAACAGATAAAAATCGCCATAGTGTTTTTTTACAAGTGCACCGATCTTCAGAGCATCGCTCAAGATATTTTTCTCATTGACACTGCCACCGCTCTTTCCATAGCCTCTGTAGTTAAAGCTTATGACCCTTAACCGTGGATAGACCTCACTGAGCTTGTTTATGAGCGCTACTGCATCATGACTGCGCCCTACAAAAACAAGCAGAGTTGCCACTGCGTTTGATGGTTCATAGACAACACCCTCAAGCTCTACCCCATCATCGCTCTTAATACTAAGATACTCACACCTATCACAAAGTGTTCGCTCTTTGATATAGGTCGGTGAAAATATCATAAAATACTGCCACTGATAAAATGCAAATACTAAAATAAGAAGCGTAAAAAGAAAAAAGACCAGATATATCATTTTTCCAACTCTAAAATATTTTTATGCATTACCTTTGCAGAAGGAACAACATCTGATGAGAGTTCCAAATGCACATCCTGATCATCGAAGAAAATATCTGCACCAAAGGCTTTGAGCACCTCATACTTTTCACTGCCGCCAAGAAAAAACGCCTCATCGATCCGCACACCCCAGACATTAAGCGTTTTTATAACTCTCTCATGTGTCGGTGCACTGCGAGCGGTTACAAGTGCTGTTCGTATAGGGGACTCTTTGTCTTTAAACTTACTCTGGATGTTGGCAATGGTAAGCAGCAGTTTTGCAAAAGGACCTTTTTTCATCGGGTTATCCCGATTTGCCTTTTCATGCGCTATAAATGCCTCAAGTCCCTGCTCTTTGTAGATAAGCTCAGACTCCTCAGAAAAGAGTACGGCATCCCCGTCAAACGCAATGCGTACCTGATCTCCAAGTGATGTATGAATATCATTTTGTGAAGGCAATATCTTTGCTGCGGCTACACCATTTTCGATGGCATTGATAACATCATTATCATCTGCACTTAAAAAAAGATCAACCTTGAAGGCTTTTAAGTAGCTTGAGGTGTTGCGTCCACTTGTCCAACCGCTTCTTTGAATATCAAGTTTGTAGGTATCTATTGCGTTTGTGATACGCAAACTCGTTCCGGCATTGTTCTTGGAGAGAATTATCACCTCTACCTGCTTCTCATCTTCGGCAAAGTAGTTGTTTATTTTTAAAAGATTTTCGATCAGGCGATACCCTGTCCCCTTGTTAAGTGGTTCATTCTCTTTTTCAAGCTGATACTTATAGTACTCATCCAGCCCTTTTTCCTCGAAAACACGGTTCTCATCTTCAAGGTCAAACAGAGCCCGAGAACTTACAGCGACAACAAGTTTGTCTTTTAAATCATATGCCATATTTTGCCTTTACCAACATATATTAATGCAAAATAGATTAATGATCATAAATACAGCACTGAGTAACAAAATACACTGTGCCCAAAGACCTACAAAATATTTACGAAAAACGAAAGAGTTTTCTTCTCTATCTTCTTTTATTTTGTCATCTTTAATATTGTATTTTTTAAAAAGATCTTTTTGATGATAAAATTTATATTCATCATAATCGACATTTGCATGATTTTCATACTTTGTCAAAATAGAGGTATACTCTTTGTATATTTGTTTAAATTTATCAACAGATCTTGCACACTTCTCATCTACTTTTATAAAATCCAACATCCGCACCAAATCACTTAACTCTACTGCACATTGGTGAAACTGCAGTGCTCTTACACCATAGTTGAAATTTGCTATCATCAAAGAAAACACCAAAATCATCGTTGCAAGTACTATTTCTGTAAAGTTAAGCCAATCTTCTGGCAGGGAATGAAAAATGAGACTGTAAATCGGCAAGACAATAAGTGCTAATGACAACACTGTAATAATCCAGTTTGTAACAGTATTATATAATCCCAATCTGTCAGATGCTTTAAGTCGGCATAATTTTGTTTTTTCTATAGAGTACTGTAGATCATTTTTCTTCTTTTCATCATACTTAAATGTCGGGCACTCTAACCCTTTTAGAGAATCAGGCAGTAAAGTATCTACATTCTCTATCCATATTTTATTTAATTGTTTTTTTTGTCTGTAATTCAAGCCTGACATCTCCAAGTTTATACAAAAATAGGTTCATATTATAGCCATTTTAGAGTATAATTACATTAATAATAATAGGATTTTAAATGCAAGTATTTGGAAAATTTTCAACAAATTTTGATATGGACTACTTAGTAGAGCAGTATATGTACATCAACGAGAGTGAAGAGGAAAAGATCACAGTAGCAGATGTGGAGAATATGCTTAAAAAGAAGCGTAAGCATGTAGCAGGAACTGTGTTTTTATATAACCCGGAAAGAAGTCCTGTAGGTTTTAAAATGAGTCGTTTTTTACAAGAAGATGGCTTTGACAAGTATGATGAACTCGTTCCACTGAACGAAACCCCCAAAGACTACATCCTAAACGCAGGACTCAAAGAGCACTACAAAGGGAAGCTCATCGAGATTCGTTATCTCTTTACTTATAACCGCGAAAATATAGAGCCGACTCCTATCATCGAAGAGTTTGATGCAGATATCGATAAACTCACTTCCACGCAGCTTACACGCTACGATAGGAATCTAAACTATATTGACATTCCAAACATTCGTCTTACTGGGAAGTTCGTATTTTTTGGCATAGGGCATAAGTATGACAGACACCACAAGGCTATCATCGCATACGCAAGAGCACTCTCCGAGCATGTAAACAAACTAGATAAAAATGTCGTCTTTATGTATGACAATAACTACGACCCGGATGAGTGTATCGAGAGAGCATACTACCCATCTCCGTTTGCAACAGGAAAAGCGCGTGAAGTACGTGCAAACGCAGTAAAGCAGATATTTAAAACAATGCCACCGCAGATAGTGAAAATTTAAATAATTAATTGCCTCCGGGTTGACTTATTCACTACAATGTCGTTATGTCTTTCTTGATTTCCAATAGTTAGGTTTTCTTTGAAGTTGCATAACTGCTTGAATAATTATTACATCATCTTTTTGATAGTAAATTACACCAAATGGAAAATGATTTGTTAAACATCGTCTTATATCGCCATCTAACATTTACCATGCATTTGGAAATTCTATAATTCTTTGAGAGATCTTTTTAAAAACTTCATCTCCATCAATAAGTGAAACTTGATGAGTTTCTATCTCATTTTTACGTTCATTTACTTCTTTAATCCATAGCGAGTCTATTGCACTGTTTGGAAGTGTAATACTTGCTAATATCTTAATCAACAATTTTAGTTTTTAAATCTATTGGTAAAATATCTATCTCTTCAAATAGTTGTTCTTGTTTTAAAGCTAGCATCTTGAACTCCAGATTTTAAATATATACAATTGTATCAGAATAGTGTATTTTTTTCATAAATGAACTTTTTGATTTTGACTTATCCTTTGATGTTACTTGGATATAACGGTCGAATAGAAGCATAAATTTTCGCTAGAAAATTTATTGACTTCCTATGTTTTGTTAGGTTTTTGCTACTTCAAGGCTAATGATTTCCTATTTCTTCTTGAACAATTTTTCTTAATTTTTCGGTTAGAATATTATCTTGTTCAGTTTTTGAATAAATTGTAACTAAATATAAAGTATCATCAGTTTTATAGTAAGTGATGATTCTAAACCCTCCACTTTTACCTGTTGGTATTGAAGAGTTTGGAAATCTAACTTTAAATATATTCTCACCTAAATTTATACCTATCTCTGGATTTGATGATAACTTACCAATCAAATCAATTAAGTCATTTCTGATTTTAGGAAATTTTTTCTTTAACTTTTTAACATCTTTTTCAAACCTTGGAATAGTCTCAATGTTAAAGTTCATTTAAAAAGTCTTGAACTGGTCTTGAAGTTATTTTTCCTTGTTTTATGAGGCTTATTTCATTTAGTCCATTTTTGAAATTATTGATTATTTCACCATCTGTATTATCAAGTTTAATGACTTCCACACCATCATTTTTAAAGTGTTCTAGTATCCATAAAACTTTTTGTGCTATTGTTTCATTTTGAAAATTTACTGCTATTTGCATTTTTAATCTTCCTTTTACTATTTTTTACATCTATCAAGTTTTAAGTTATTTTTATTTTTAGAAATTGTTGCTTTACCTATACCTTTTACTTTTGTAAGTTCATCTATACTTTTAAAGCATTTTATAGTATTTCTAAAGTTTACAATAGCTTCTGCTTTTTTAGTGCCTACACCTTTGAGTGTTGTAAACTCTTTTACATTGGCACTATTTATATTAACTGTTGCAAAAGCGAGCGACACACCTAACAATAAAATAATTAAAAATCTCATTTCAAACCCCTTTTTATTTTATGGCATATTATACCTAAAAAATATATTTCATCCCAAATTCATAATTTGTAAAATTTTGATTACTTTGTACCTTTTCTAAATTGAAATAAAATGTAAAATTATTGTCTATAAAAACATTATGCTGAAATACAAATTTGTTATAAATATATTCTCTATTTACAAAATATGGTTGATAATAAAACATACTTTTCATATTAAATATTTCATAAATTGTCATGCCTAATTGTGGATTAAAATAAGAAATGAAAATGGTCAAATGTATTGTAACCTATACCACCATTCAAGATATCAAAAATATTTATATCTTTAAAAAATAAAAATCTATGCCTACTCCACCATCAGTTTTGAAAGTGCTTGCATATTTTTTCTTTTTTGTGAACTACCACCACCAAACAATGTAGCACACCCACTAAACATCATAACACTAGCCAGTGGTAATGCAATTAATAACTTTTTTCTCATTTATAACTCCGTATTTAATTTTCATAAATAGCTCAGTTAGTTTGAGATTTGTAACCTAACGGTGGCGCGGGTGACAAGCGGGTGTTCAGCCCGCGCCCCCGTTGCCTCGGTAAGCGAAGCGTCCGAGGCAACGACTGAATTGAAGGACGGGGCGATTTAACGACTTGATTATTCGGTCTTTCAGTTTTCTTTACGCGACACTTAAAAGCTCGAATAATCGCGACTGTAGCCTCGTTTTTCTTCCAATGATTTGTTAGTAGTCTTGTTTCTCATAAATTAATATTAGCTGAGTATCTTGAGTGCTTTGAAAATTAAAGCTATTATCTCGTGCTAAATCTCCATTCTTGACTTTAATGCCATTTAAAACACCTTCTCCTTTAGTAAAATAAGCTATAAATTCTCCAGTGAATTTTATGATTTCACCTTTTTTAATTGTTCCTATTTTAATATTTGTATGGTTGTCAAATGTGATACTTTGATTAGCTGAACCACCATATACATGTATGAGTTCTCCAGTCTTTTGAGCATATAGTTTATACCCAGCTTTTTGATTTTTGATTTCAGGTAAAACCCATAGTTGAATCATTCTATTTTTTTTATTATCTGGGTTTATTTCATTATGATTAAAACCCTCTCCTCCTGCTCGTTGAACTTGAATTTGATAAGAGTCTATAAGTTGCCCATCTTGTAAAGAGCCTTCATGTTTTACACGACCATCTATCATCACGGAAATAACATCAACTTCTTTATGAGGGTGCATGTTAGTTTGGCCATTTGGTAGAAAATTTGCATCAGCAAGATAAACAAAGTTACCTAAGCCGTTCCAAGCATCATTTGATTTATTTCTTCCAAATAATCGAGAGTCTGTAACTAACCTATGCTCTTTTAGTCCAGCAAATCCACCCTGTTTCAATGAGTTTTTATGTAATATTTTCATAATTATCCTTTATGTATTTTTTCTACTAACTATTTATTCAACGAACATTATATCCCAAATAACTCCAAATAACGGAATTAAATCCCATTGAAAATGTCCGTTAATTGTTTAAAAATATAATAAAATGCAGTATTTTAAGAGTATTGTAGATTTTTGTGTTACTTTTCTTAAAAATATCATGTCCTTTTAATGAATATAAAGTGTTAAAAAGGACAAAGTGTTGATTTAATTGTCGAAAAATCCATTAAAAGGACATTTTGTCCCTTAATGAAACTATCGTCGTCTAGCCCATCTCGCAAAGTATCTTGCGGGGGCAATGCTTTTGTCTATCTCTTTGTCAGTGAGAATATGCTCTTTGAGAATGTTTGACAGATACGGTGCGAGAACGAAGCCGTATCCTCCACTTCCATTAATGATGTAGAGATTTGGGTAGTAGGTGAAGGCATCATATTTGATGCGTTTGTCTTGCAGTCTGTTTCCGCAGGATGCGATGGTCTCATTTGACATGATGAGCTTTCCAAGCAGAGGCATGTAGTCCACCGAACCTGAACGCAGTCCTACATAATCTTTAAGGATCTCCACATCATCGAGATTAACAGTTCTTGCCGCTTTTTCCAAGAGCTCCTCTCTGCCTTTTTGAATGTCATACGCTTCTTTGTTTTTCTGTGGATGGTAGTGGATGTTGTGTGTAGCACCGATTGCCAAGATGCCGTCATTACTTTTTGAGATGGAGACAAACTGATGGAGTGAACAGAGATTTTGCGAAGAGGTTTTAACATCTACTCTGTGTCCCCATATTCCCCGCACATCGATATAAGGCTCTTTGATGACATTTTCATACGCACCTGTCGCCAAAACAACCTCTTTTGCGCTGTAAGTCTCATTTATCACCCAAAAACCATCATCATAGTAAAGATCTGTAACTTCTTCTCTTCTAAACGCAGCACCTATGCTCATCTCTTGGCAAACCTTCTGGGCAGTGACTATCGCTGCATTTAGAGAGATGTGTTCTCTGCTTTTTGCCTCGGGAGTTAAAGAGTCCAGCATGCTTTTTGGCACATCTAGCAGTTCAAATTCGCAGTTTTCTTTGTACTCACGAAGCATTGCATCATCTTTGTCATCTTTTGCGATATGCAGGAGTTGGGATTTTGTAAAAGCATTTGGAAAGTTTGTTTCGTAGTAAGTAAGAGAGTATCTAAACGCAGTGTTTAGCATCTCTTTAAGCTCTCCTGATCTTGAGAACTTGGGAGAGATAAAAGCACCGGCCGCACCGCTGCCGCCGCTTGCTATGCCGTCTTTGTCGAGCAAAAGAACACTTTTGCCCTCTTGTATGAACTCATAAGCCACACTACAGCCATTTATGCCAGCCCCAATGATAGCTATGTCATACATCTTGGCTCTCCTAAACACTTACCTCTTTAATATCTGCGATATTCAAGATACTTTTGTAGATGGAAGCTACAAGTGCTTTTCTGTTGTTCTTTATCTTCTCATCCTCTGCGTTTACCATCACATTTTCAAAGAAAGCATCAAGCTCAGGTTTGAGGCCAAAGAGTGCATCAAGCTCCTCTTCATAACTCTCGTAACTTTTTGCACTCACCTCTTTGTATCTGTTGTAGAGAGTTTTTTCCGCATCTTCTACAAGAAGTGACTCATCAACACTCAAGTCACCACTAAGGTCAATATCTTTTGTAATGTTCGCCACACGTTTAAAGGTAGAGAATATCTCATCAAAACCTTCGGAGTTTACAAGATTATTCAATGCTTCTATCTTACGACCAAGTGCTAAAAGTTCTCTCTCCCCTGAAGCCAAGACAGCTTCAATGATAGAAGGATTTACTTTGTAGTATCTTCTGATACGCTCTAAGATAAAGTTCTCTAACTTCTCAAGATCGATTTCATCATAGTTAACAGCAAGTTCTTTCATGGTTTTAACGATGTCAAACTCAAATCCATATTCATTTACTATGCGGATGATACCGTTGACTGCACGACGAAGAGCAAACGGATCACGTGAACCTGTCGGAATTTGGTTGACACTGAAGAGTCCTAGAAGTGTATCGAGCTTGATACTCATAGCGACTATGGCACTCAGTGGTGTTGATGGCAGTTCGCTCTCTTCTCCGTCTGGAAGATACTGCTCTTTTATGGCAACAGCAACCGCTTCATCTTCACCCGCTTCAAGTGCATAGTAGTACCCCATGATCCCTTGAAGCTCAGTAAACTCATAGACCATCTCACTCATAAGGTCTGCTTTTGCAAGATCTATGGCTCTGTTTAAATCATCTATGTCTGCATTTGGTTTGTAAAGGTTAAAGAGAGTATTTGCTACTTTTTTCTCTCTTGCTATCTTGTCTGCAACACTTCCAAGTCCTTTGAAAAATGCAACTTTTTCAAGTCCTTTTGTACTCAGACCATTTCTTAGATCATTTTCCCAAAAGAAGAGTCCATCAGCAAGACGAGGACGCAGTACTCTCTCATTTCCGCTCACAACCTCTGAAAAATCATCGGTCAATGCGTTTGAGACTACGATAAACTTGTTGATAAGTTTGCCCTCTTTAAAAACAGGAAAATATCTTTGATGCTCTTTCATAGAAGTGATGATAACTTCAGGAGGAAGACGTAAAAAATCCTCATCAAATGAACCTAAAAGTGCAGTAGGGTTTTCAGTGATAGCTACAACTTCGTCAAAAAGCTCTTCATCTATCTCTACATTTAAGCCATTTGCATCTTCGATGGCTTTAATATCTGCAAGGATCTTCGCTGAGCGCTCCTGAGGAAATAGTGTCACCCCACCCTTTTTCAGTGTCTCAAAATAATCTTTTGCACCATCAACAGCCACTGCATTAAAGTTAGCGATACGATGTACTTTTGTACTTTTTGCAGACTCGACACCATAAAGCTTCATAGGAACAAGGGCATCATCCAAAAGAACATTTACCCAGCGAATAGGACGGATGAAGCTCTCATCGAGACTTCCCCAACGCATAGACTTACCAAAATCTAGTGATTTTAACCACTCATCTATGATACTCTCAAGAAGCTCTTTAGACTCTTTTCCTGCTACGGCTTTTTTGTAGTAAAGTACCTCTTTGCCGTTTTTTTGTGCAGTAGAGAGCTCTTCAAGCGATACACCGCATTTTTTTGCAAAACCATTTGCAGCAGGAGTCGGCTCGCCATCTTTGTAAGCAACAGCCAAAGGCGCTCCAAAGAACTCCTCTACACTGTCATCTTGCTTAACTTTAAACTCTCTATGCCACATAACCAAACGACGAGGAGTATAGTAAAACTCAAACTCTCCAAGAAGTGAATACTTTTCTAAAACAGCAGCATATTTTTTTTCAATATTTTTCATCTCTTTTAAAAGAGGAACTGCCGGAAGCTCTTCAACACCGATTTCAATTAATAATGGTTTCAACATATTTAGACTCTTTATCTTATAAATTGACGCGATTGTATCCATTTGTTGGTTAAAAACTCTTAAAATACCCTATTAAAAAAAAGGAACACAGATGAAAAAAATCGCACTCTCCCTTATCTTGGGACTCTCTCTCTATGCTGCAGGCATACATCAAGCAAAGGTACAAGAGACGCTTAACAGCGGTGGCTATACATACATGAAAGTCAAAGATGGCAAAAAAAGCTACTGGATTGCTATGACACAAAGAGATATCAAGATCGGTGATACTGTCAAGTTCACTGAACAGGGATGGATGAAGAATTTTCACTCTAAAACACTGAACCGTACTTTTGACAACATTCTCTTTGCAGCTGATGCAACACCCAAAACGCAGGTACAAAAGATTCGTGATGTCAAACCAAACATAATGAGTTCAAAGTACAAAACAAAAAATTCCATCACTATCGCAGAACTTTTTAAACATCGTGATGCTTATGTAGGCAAAAAAGTGACTGTTCATGCAAAAGTAGCCAAAGTATCAGAAGCTATCATGAAGCTTAACTGGGTACATTTGGAAGATGGCAGTAGATTTATGAATATGGATGATCTGGTCTTTACTTCTACACAAACACCGCCCAAGGTTGGAGAGGTGGTTTATGCAACCGGAACAGTTGTAAAAGACAAAGATTTTGGATACGGATATTTCTATCCTCTTATCATTCAAGAGGCTACATTTCGTAAATAATTTTTAAACTAATCTTAAACAAGAGAAATATACTCTTGTTTATGATTATACTAAAAGTTTTTATACTACAATAACAGTAAATAAATAAAACACAAGGAATTTAATATGCCAAAGATTAACAAATATGTTGACATTGACACAGTAGAAAGAGAAGCTAAAAAAGATTTAATCGATCGTCACTCACCATTCATCACAGTACCGGGTGTTGCGAAAAAAGGTGAAATGCTTGCAGTAAACGTAAAAATGGGGAATGAATATACTCACCCAGATGATTTTGATCACTACATTGAAAGCATCACTCTTTTTGATGGTGACACTAAACTTGCACAGGCTACTTTCGTACCAGGAACTTTAGGAAACGAAAAATCTCATGCAGAAGTAACTTTCAACATCAGACCAATGAAAAGCAAACTAAACCTAGTTGCTCATGGTTACTGTACTAAACACGGTATCTGGGAATCAACTCCAGAGCTTGTAGAAGTTACTGAGTAGTAATCTCTTCTGCCTTTTTATGAAAAAGTTATAAACTTTTTCATAAAAGCATCTTCTTTCTTCTATTGAATCTGTAAAGAAGGTTCATCTATATAAAAACCTTGAGAGTAATCAATCCCCAACGAAATAACTTTATCCATCACAAGACTTGAGTGAACATACTCTGCAACTGTTTTTATGCCTAGTTTTTTAGCAAAGTTCACTATGGTCTCCACAACTATCAATGATGATGGATTTACATCAATATTTTCTATCAAAGAGCCGTCTATCTTGATAAAATCAGCTTCAACCTTTACAAGGTAAGAAAAATTTGAGTAACCGCTTCCAAAGTCATCAATAGCTATCTGCGCACCATATCGTCGTACTTCAGAGATAAACCTGTCTACACGTTTAAAATCTTTTATGGCTTCACTCTCAAGTATCTCAAAAGTTACACGAGAAGAAGCCTGCGAGTTTTGCAATGTCTCCATGATAAAGTGAAACATCTCACTACTCATAATATCTTCAATAGAGAGATTGATACTAAACTCATAATCACTATTTTCAAAAAATTCAAATGATTTGGAGATGATACATTTTGTTACACTATTGTAGACTTTAATATTTTTGGCAACAGGAATAAAAATCGCAGGAGCGATTATTTTCTCATTTGCATCAATCATTCTTGCCAGACACTCATATTTGACGACTTTACCGGTTTTATTGTCTAAAATAGCCTGATAATAAGGTACTATTTTTGAATTCTCTACAGCTTCCCTGACAATATGTGACAGACTCAGATTACGACTATATTCATCTTCAAAGTGCATTCTGTCTTCATAAATCCAATAACGAACACCTTTTTGTCTTGCATACATCAAGGCCATAGAGACTTTTGAAAAAATATTGTAGTTATCTTTGATAGATGTAGAACCCAAAGTAAAGTCTATGTATATTTTTGCTTCTCTATAGGTAACATCTATTGTGCAAATTTTATTGTATATTTCTTCTATGTAACTTTTAAGGGCATAAAAACCTAAGTTATGTTCTAAAGTAATAGCATACTCAGCACCAGAGAGTCTATAGACTTTGTTGTCAGGCAAAACTTCCTTTAAATGCCTCCCAACAGTTTCTAATACAAAATCGCCTACGATAAATCCATAAAAGGTATTTATCTTCTGAAAATTATCAATTTTAAGTAAAATCAATCCAGGGTTATCCACCTGCTCCAAATCTTTTCTAAGTTGGTATAAATTTGGCAGTTGTGTCAGATGATCGGTGAAATATTTTTTAAAAAGCTCTGAGCGGTAGTCATCAATACAGTCAATTTTTTCTGAGTTGTCAAGATAGAGTTCCTTTAACACTTCATCACTAATATCATTCATATCTTCGGAATCTAATGAAAAAAGGTTTACAGAAGTTGTAATTTTATCATCATGTTTCAAAAAAACTATCTTTGCTTCAGGATAGAGATGTAACAACTCCTTGTATAGAGTTTGGACCAGAACAGTGTTATGCATATAAGAGACAATATGTATTAAAAGTTTATTGTATTCATTTTTTTGAATATCTCGGATAACAGCAGAAACTTCAGCCGAAGATTTTAATGTAAAATTTTTAATTTCTAAAATATTTTTTTGCATATATATTCTAATCCTTTAGGTCTGTATGATAACATATTTTTTCCATAAAGTGTACTTTAACCACATTTTAATTATACTCTCAATTCATTTTAAACACGGTGGTATTCTTGAAATCTTATCAAAATCTTGTTTTATTACAAAACCTCTACAGACTTAAAGCAACGGGTTTCGAGTACATCGACCATTTTGACATAAATTTAAAACAAAACGACGAAAAACCGACCTCTTTGGAGCATTTATCACAAAATATAATATCCTGTCACCTTTGTGATTTAAGCAAGTCCAGAACACAAAGTATGAGTGGATATGGAAATGCCAATGCAGAGCTCTTTATTGTTGATTATATCGTCTCATCGGCACAAGACAGCACTAATGCCTACTACTGTGCAAGATCTGGTGAAACACTCAAAAATATGATAGAAAATGTTGTAAAGATAAAGGTTGAAGACGCCTATCTCACTCATGCCATAAAGTGTAAACCGCTCCAATCAAACAGACCCTCTCCATCAGAGTGGAACTCATGTAAAAACTATCTTTTTTCCCAGATTGAATTTGTACGACCTAAAGTAATTGTTGCTCTGGGTGCAGAAGCCTACAGCCACCTAACTGGAGATAATGACAACTTTGAAAATGTACGCGGACATGTAATAGACTACAAAAACTACAAACTTATACCGATTTACCATCCGCAATACCTACTCAGAAATCCAGAATTAAAAAAAATAACACTAAATGATCTGAAGACTATTAAGAGTTGCTTATAGTTATAATTAAAAATTAAACCCAATACTAAATATTACCACACACCTATTCAAACTCTAAGTTCAAGATGGTTATAATAAGATTTATTTTCAAAACATAAATATTTCACATAGATTTTTCTATAAACTATTAAAGAGCACTTACATATGAAACTATTACTACTTCTGTTTATTCCTGCTGTCATCTTTGCACAAAGCTTTATGATCTCGAAGATTCCACTGCCTAAGACATATATTGAAAATCTTGACCCTTATGAGTGTGATGATATCTGTCTGCAGGAGTATCTTGACAAAGGGATGATATTTTCATTCTTGGCGCATGCCAACCACAAACTCTCAAATAAAGAGCTGGATGACATCAGAAAGATGAATGTTTCCATCTTTAATTTGGGAGCATTTAACAGTAGCGGGGGCTTAAACATAGCGATGCTGCTTCCATATAAAAAGATTGGGAAGTATGCTTCATCCACCACAAACGCAGCCTTTGCATATCTGATGACAAAAAGTAACTCTTTTAGGCTCAAAAGTTATAAAATAGAGAGTGAGAACATTGGTGACATACAGGCTGCGTTTAACAAAATACAAAAAGATGGTTTTGAGTATGTCATAGCTCCTTTTACAAAAAAAGGTGTTCAAAATGTCATCATGATAGACCCGAATCTCAGTGTATATTTTCCGACAATAAATAAAAATGATGTCAACTCCTCTTCACCATACCTCTATTTTGGTGGGATAAACTACAAAAAGCAGAGTAAGCTACTCCTAAAAGAAGCCGTCTCTCCGCTTGTTATATTTTCAGATAATTCCCAAACAGGAAAAGAGCTGGCAAAATACCAAAAAGAAGAGTTTTTAAATCCTACTATAGATATCAATGAGACGATGTCTTATGAAGAGGAGATAAGTGTTTATGATATGCAGGAAAATACAGAAAACATCATGTTTACAGATGATAATGATGATGAAAACTTAAGTGAAGAGAAGCGTGTCATCAACTACACTATCTCAAGAAGAACCACAAATCTTGAGAGATACCTCAAAGACAATGAAGATATAGTCGATGGCTCATTTTTTATAAATACACCTGTTATTAAAACGGGAATGATTATGTCTCAGCTGACACTCTATGATACAAACAGAACGAACATTCTCTCTACACAGATAAACTATGACCCTCTAATTCTCTCAATGACAC